>Ga0209913_1000113_pt1 | contig 87947 bp, 68 predicted proteins | sample PersoiDNA2013203_FD_185805 | JGI IMG/M metagenome (GOLD analysis project Ga0209913, IMG submission 185805) | Permafrost soil microbial communities from the Arctic, to analyse light accelerated degradation of dissolved organic matter (DOM) -... | ecosystem: Environmental > Terrestrial > Soil >...
ATTTCGGTGGTTCAATCCATCGTAGCCGTGGTCGGTTTGATTGTGGTGTTGATGTTGAATGCGGCTGTCACGGTGATTTGAGTCAGGATCTGTTCGCAGGTAGTAACCCTGTCCGAGCGAGTTAGCCGAGGGGGGAGGGAGATAGAGTTACGCTCCACAGGGTGTTTTACCATCGAACTTGAATGCTTAGTGTTCGCTGGTAAGCATGGAGCGTTTTACTCGGTTGTAACCCTAAAGTGTCGGCACCCGTAAGCAACGCATGTTTAAGGTCTATAAAAACCCTCGCACTGGCGAAGTCGTCGAAACCAAAGGTGGCAACCACAATCAACTGAAGGAATGGAACGCAGCGCACGCATCAATGATGCGGGTTGCGAAGTTACGCGCCGCTGGCTTCGAAGCAGAGGGTCGACCGGTAGACTTAACTCAGGAAACTCAGGTTACTGAGTTCGTCGCTTGGGCTGAGACCGTCTGGGGCCGCATCGATATTCTTGCAAATAATGCCGGTATGGCGATGCAAGGGAGTCCAGAACCGTTCGCCGAATTCACGAATACGAGCCTCGAAACCTGGAATCTTTCCATCGCTAGAAATTGGACAGTAGCTCATGAACATTTCTAACATGGCCTGTCGTTTAACATAATATACATTATGCGAACCTTCCTATAGAGGTCTGGGGGGCTCTGGTGGCTTGTCGACATTAGGTAAAAATGCGAAGAGTCAGCTAATGATGCGAAAGCCCGGAAAGCTGGGGTCTTAACTGGATTTACTTGCGCTGCAGATCAAGCCTGCTCTTGAAGCAAATCTGCGAAAGCAAGCGAGCAAAAATGCCACCCGGTGTGTTTACCCATGAATCCATTTCGCATATTAGCTCTTCTGGATAACACGTGAGCATGTCTGTCGTCGGAGTCCGCAGGTCTCGGAAGAAATCACGTCAAACGGATTCGCTTACAGATCACTTGTCCGGCAATCATCAGCGCGCTACAGGCTTTGGTACTTTCGCGGCAGTATTGCGGCAAACAATCCGAAAACACGTCGCTCTGTGAAATCTGAAGCGTTCAGCGTGGAATTGGTTTACAGATTCAAGGGCTGCCACAGCTCTCGGAAGTAATCTCCTTTCATTTCGAGAACTAAATTCCTTGCATAGCCGTTTTGCCGCCAGGAAAAGAATTTACATCTACAGATGATCTGCACTGATGGGTTCACGACGTATTCTTTTTTGGTCTCCATTGGCCCTCGTGGTCTCCGTTTAAGGATTTCACTAACCAGGCCGGCGTGTCCCTTGCGGGCTTCGTCGCGACTGATTTTACTTCGTGAATCGCAGGTCCGCCTCCAAGCACGGCGCTGTGTGAAATCTGCAGCTTTCGGCATGGAGTTGGTGCACGGATTTCACGGGCTGCCATTCGCGCAATGACCAACGCCGGCTGAGTTACATTCAGATAAGGTCGTGGAGCTTTTGCAGCCACCTAATACCCTGGTAGCTGCTCCAGAATTTGGTTCGCTCAAAAGCGCAGTGATGTGCTAGTGCGTTATCGTTGTAAACCAAATTTTTTACTTGTTAACCACGGTGGTTAACAGATCAGAAAACAGGTTTACAGTACGCCACGACTTGTTCAGGGCGTTTACTTTTGCGTTGGCGGCGATTGCGGTCTCTTCGCAGGCCTGAAACTGCTTGCCATCGGGCATTGCTTTCGTGAGTGTTGAACTGCTAAAGCCCTTATGCCATAACGAAAAATGCTCCGCATCTTTCGATACGGAGCATTTTCTTTTCTGCTAATGAGCCCATCTGTATTCGGGTAAAGCAGATCCGGTCACCACTTCGCCTTATAAGGCATCGGCCCGCCTTGCGCGAGCACCCTCTCGGGCTAGGGGACGTTCGAATCTCAACCGGTTAGTCGTCCCGCAGTTGCATTGCTACAGTAGAGAGAGGTTGACGCCTGTGTCAATCACATTGACAGCGCCTACCCCTACACGCCGGGGTCAACTGCCCCCAGCTGCGCAGTAATTCTTTAATTTCGTTCGCTGCGGCGAAAGCGCGAATGATTACCTCCAGCGCTCCGCTACCTGATCGACATGTAATATCCGATAACTGTCAGAATCGGAAATCTGCAATGCAGTATCCCGTAAAGGATAACAAGATGCCGGCCCCGTATCCGCTGTTTAACACCTACAAAGAATTCGTCAATCACACTAGCGATGAACCCGACCCGTGCCTACCGTTGGTGATGAACTATATTGGCACGGGAATTCCTGGCGAACTTTGATGCATATCTCAACCCCATGGACGGTTTCGAAGCCGTCCGTGGTTTTCTGCGTTCGTACTCCAACGTCGGTATGTCAGGTCGTCTTGATAGGCTTATCGAGAGCGGATGCGTGGTCTCGCCGGACTCAGGGTTCCGTAAAGCGAGTCTGCTCTGGTTGCGAGAAACAAGTATGCACCACAGCGCAAGGACGTTGGGGATAGATGACGTAATCAGACTTGTGCGAAAATCAAACGCCGAAACTGCCTACCAACGTTTCTGTGCGTGGCGTGGTTAGAATCTAGCAGGTCTGCCCTACTCTTTCTGGGGGTAGTTTCTAGCAAGCCTTTTTTAACTCAACTAAATAGCTCTTTAGTTGAGCTAAGTATACTATTCAGTCCATGCGCTGAATCTCTGGATCGGCCACACGACTTCAATCCAGCAAATCGTTATTGGAGTTCTCAACGAAGTCGGCTCTTGATACGAGCTCCCTGCTCGAGGCTTCAGACTCTGAATTTTTTTGCGAAATTAACTCTACGCACAGCGTTGAATCCGCTTCGCAGTAGCCACCCGTGATACCCAGGGGGCCACTGGAAAATGAGCTTTCGGTCTGCCATGAGATCATTACCCTCATGAGCGCCCTGCTCCTTGCAATTACGGCACCCACACCGGCAGCTTGGAGTTTCCAGGTTTGTCGATGATGATCGCTAAGCTTTGCTTGGCTCGCGTAGCTGCAACATAAAAGGCAGCCGCCGGCGTTGATTCCAGGAAAATCTGCTTCTGAATGAAAGCCTTGATCGGCGCCGTTGGCATGATCAGCACACGCTCGAATGTGGCGCCTTTTGATACCTTAAAATTCATGAAGTCCAAAGCGAACTCCTTACCAGAAGCTATGGTGCTGCGGAGGCACTGAGGTCGGTATTGCTCCACGTATTGGTCGACATGTTTTGAGTGCACCAGGTAAACGCCATCATGTTCAGACACCACGTGGTGCTCAGATGTGGTTCCTGGGAAACCCCATGACTCATCAAAAATGGTGTCAGAGAACGTCGCAATCTCGGTTCGGCAGCGGTAAGTCGTGGTCGCATAGTCAATGCTAAGCAGCCCTTCCTTTTCGCGTGCAAGGAACCATTCAAGTGCACCTGCATACCCATATTGTTTATTTTTCTGTCCCCGAGGGTTTGTTGAAAGCACCGCTTGGCGCACGTCTCCAACCATGCGGACGTCGATCCGCGACTCAAGTAATTCATGGACGATCTCCCAATCGTAGCCACTGAGATCTTGTACCTCGTCGATCAGAATTTCGTCGTAGAGACACTCCAGTCTGCGAATCAACGCTGGGGTGGCTGCAATAAGCTCCCGCGCGAGGCGGCCGAGTTCGCATGCGTAGATTTGGTTGCTACCATCCATAAACCTTTGCCTGTCCTTCGCAAACATGCTGGGACGTCCCTCGAAGTTGAAGCCCCCTACCCGCTCGCCTGGAAATTTGAATGGCAGGAATGGCTTTGCAAAGTGGCGAAGCAAGAATGTGTACCAGCCAAGAACTTCGATGTTGTGGCGATCGCCAGCTTGGGAACCGAGGCGATGGATCAGTTCCTGCTGATTGGTCTGGGTGTATGTGACAACGAGCACCCGCCGTTCGGTAGGTATGTCTTTGCAGTGATCGACCAGTCCTTGAGTCTTTCTACCACCAGCGACAGCCAAGGTCAGAATGCTAGGCATAGTGGATGAACTCCGCTGCGGCCTTAATGTAGGCCGGCGGGCTAAGTATCTCATCCGACTCAGCTAGTCGAATGGCTCCTTCCGTTTTCTCTCGTGCCATCCAAGTCAAAAGCGTCGCTGCCGCAGTGATGCCGAGCATCGTGCGCAAGTGAGGCTCGCCATTCGCCGTTATGAGTTGTGGTTCGAGCGTGGTGCCGTCAGAGACTAAGCCAATGAACAGCTCCCTTCGATTCGCGTCCAGCCACTTTTCAACTGGTTCACGTAGCTCGGCTGGATCAACGCCGTCGTTGTCGCGCATCACAGCTACGGGTTTGTTGATGGCTGCGCAGAGCTCCAAGCATCGCGCCAAAGCCAGTCCACGCATGCTGATGACATCTATACCGTGGGCCATCGGGCGTGCGCTGAAGCAATCCTCATAGACGCGTTCGAAGATGATTTCATCGGATGGGCCCTCGACCAACACGACCTTTTTCGCTAGCACGAAACGGAGGGTGTCGTAGCCAGGCAGCCTTTGAAAATAGCTCACTGTATCAGGATGAAGTTCTGTGATTTTGGACGCGCCGTTCCGGTGAAGAAGCAGTAATGCGTCGAGACCCAGCCGGTTCAACACGTACGTGCTGTGAGTCGAAATGAAAAGCTGCTGCTCTTCCGTGGTCAGATCTTCGATACGATTGAGTAGGGTCGTCAAGCTCGTGTGAGATAGATGGTTTTCGGGCTCCTCGATCATCACGATGTTCGCCCTTGAGGAATGACGCTTCATTGCGAGAGAGATCTTGATTGCAGCCTGTTGACCCTGGCCTGCCATCGCAAACGGTAAGCCGTCGACATGTGGAGTGACCACGCTTTCCCAAGACGTGCGGGATGTCTGATCCATGGCCAGCGCCATGGGCTCTTCCTGGAGCGCTGCGCATAGACCCGAAAGTCGCTTGTTGACCGGTGCCAGCGCGCCATCTGTCATGGACGCTTTGATATTGCGGTAGTCCAACGAAATCTCTGCTTTCTCGGATGACTCCAAGTGATCGCTTAGGATTTGCCGAAGATGGTAGTCGACGCCGGCGGCGGATTTGACCGTACGGGAGTCGATGGTGGCCACCGAGAGCGCTCGCGGCCGTCGTGTGAGCTCATTATCCGCGAACGACCGCCATTCGTAGGTGTAGTACTCAACGGGGAGTAGCGGAGAAGGATTTTTAAGCCATTCATCCAGCTCATTCTTGTACTCATCATTGGGGAAGACGGAGAGAAATACACCAGGACAAGCGTTCGTTGGAACGTCGGCATTCACTGCGCCCAGCAGTCCTTGGAGATCTTCCGTGTCCTGCAGATAGAGCTCGATGAGAATTTGAGGGAGTGCTGGCTTCATTCCAGCCCTTCTTAGTGCAAGAAACTCAGCCACCATCTCGGTGTTGAACCAGTGAGGATTCAGCTCCTCCAGGATTCCTCTGCCACCGATCCGCCCGTTGAGCGCCAGTGAGATGGCCTCCATTAAGGTGGATTTACCGGCGTCGTTGTCTCCGACCAGGATGTTCACGCCGGGGTTGGGCTTTAGCAGGAAATCTTTGTAGATGCGGTACCCACGGATGCGGATCTTGGTGATCACGTTCGACGTTCCTTGGCGAATTACTGCTATATGGCGCTTTGATGGCCGTGTTGCCTGATGCTATAAGCGAAGCGGCACGTTGTCGACTCCGTCGTGCACTGCTGTTCGCCCCCTACTTTCACTGCGCCGCCAGACAAGCTAGCGCACAGGATTTCGCATGACCACACAATGCTACCCAAGCCGTAAAGCATTTATCGAATCCTTGGGAGCCACGTGTAAAAACTGGACTTGGAGTTGGTCGTTTGTTAATCACCTAGAGCGCAAAGTCATATTCGGTGCTTGGGACATTCATGTGGACGGCGACCGCACACTCATACTTTGCGAGAGGTGGGAGATAAAGAAGGGGCGGCGCAACAATGGCTACGCACAGAGCGTTGAGCATCTCAGGTTAGTCGCCGAGCAGGGATACGAGCTTTACACATTCAAGATTACGCACTCGGACGAACTCCAGGATGAGGACGGCGTAGGCCCTGCAAAGATCAAAGGTTTTGAACGATTTATCACTCGCAAATGGCTGCTTCAGCAAGAAGGTGGATGGTACGCGTGTGAAGCAGTACCTATCCCTGCAATCCCAGAAGAAGTCAGTCATCCTCAGCTCTACCTAGAGGGTGCATTGCGAGAGGTGAAGGTCAACGCATACGAGCGCAATGCTCAGGCCCGGGAAGCATGCATTCGGCATCACAAGGCCGTGTGTGCAGCTTGTAAATTCGACTTCGGTTCGGTCTACGGCGAGATCGCCAAAGGGCTTATCCATGTTCATCACATCGTACCCCTGAGCACGATCGGCGCGGAATACAAGCTCGATCCAATAACCGATTTGATACCGCTGTGCCCGAACTGCCATGCAGTCGTACATCGTGGCGCCGAAGTCTTGAGTATAGATAAGCTCAAAGAATGCTTAGCCGCGGCAAATGGGGGAATGCCTGAGCTTTTAGCACCCAATAATGCGCCGCCTGAGCCCTACCCCTGCACAGTGATTTTAGGGATGTAACTCCGCAACTGTTTCCGCTGGAGGTAATAATGTCGTTGTCCGTTTTAAGGTTCGCCTGGTCTAAAATTCGCGACCATCAGGTAAGTAAGTACGCCCTACTCCTGATAGCTCCTGTCGTTGTAAAACCGTTGGATTTCACCCCTACCAGAAGGCCGATCCATTTGCGGCTGAAGGGGCTCTGGGGATTGCCATTAGTTGTCGCTGGGGTGTGGGCGGCAATAGCCGGCTTCAGCCTGGAGTGGGCTTATGGAAATTCTGTGGGGCCTGGAGTATCGTTTGCCGAGGCATTGAAAATCGTCGGTCGCCTCAAGAATATGGCCTGGGTGTTAGTGACTGCTTCGACCGCAATCCTGCTATACAGCATCAGCGTTCTACGTTGGGGATTCCACTGCGCTGCGATCCAGTTGCTGAGGAGATGGTTTCCCACTATCAGCATGCCGCACTGCCTTTTCTTTGTCGTCAATACGTCGGGATGGGGGCTGTGGCTTGCCATATACATATATGGGCTGTTTCAAGCGATCAAATGGTGGGTCAGTGCAGGAAAACCTACCTATGCGCCGGACGCCAGTAACTTGACCGAGCCATTGCTACACTTAGCCGTTCTTTGTGCTCTGGGTGGGCTGCTGCACCTGACAACCCGGAATAGTAATGAAGGGTTGCGAGCGCTTTACGGAGGGCATCAAGGGCTGAGCTTTTTGGTCACCCTCGTAGGCATCATCTTGATGTTTCTCCTTGGCAGCATTTCTTTAATGCTCGGCTATCCGTGAAGGTCGCCCCTTTCCTCTGCGAGCTCTGATTAGGTTAGAAGCGAGACGTCGGCCCATGACTGATGTGTTTTCTGGCCATTTGTATGGTTCAACTTACATCTCGAACGTTGTCAAACGACCAATCCGCCAGCCCCTCGCAACCCGCCATTAGGTAGTCAGCGCGTATCCCCAATGTGGGATCCGCCATGAACGCCATGAAATCTAAAGCCTGATTTTTCGCGACTGCAGGTAGCGAGTCCCACCAGGAGATCCGGATCGCATGGTTCTCGCAACACGCGAGTGAAAACCTGAGCAGCATGTCCTCAATCTTTATCCCGCTGCGTCCTGATTTCGCTACGGAGTGAATGAATCGCTGGCAGCTCAGATTGCTTGATTCATGCCATGCCAGAACAAACGTAAGCGCCTCATAAAACCCACATACCAAACGATGGGCTTAATGGTTACCGTGGCATCTCTGGCGAGCAGTTCCATGGCAGCAAGGCCTCGAAGTCTTCTACCGAAGTAGCTTGCGGCAGGCGCTCCAGTACGTGGCGCAGCCACGTATAGGGCTCTTGGCCGTTGGCTTTGGCGGTTTCGACCAGGCTGTAGATTTGCGCACTGGCCGTCGCGCCCTTGGGCGTGTCGCTGAACATCCAATTTTTGCGACCAATAACAAAGGGTTTTACTGCTCGTTCTGCCCTATTGTTATCGATGGGCAGGAAACCGGCCTCGATGTAGCGCTCAAGCTTGCTCCAGTTGCTGGCCAGATAACCGACCGCCTTGCCCAAGGCACTTTGCGTCGTCACCTGGGGGTGGGTTTTCTCCAGCCAACTTTTTAGTTCTGCGAGTACCGGTAGGCTTTTTTCCTGTCGAGCGCTAACGCGCTGGTCATCGCTGGCCTCTTTGAGTTCGCGCTCGATGCCATAGAGTTTGTTGATCAGGTTCAGCGCGATGTCGGCTCGCCCGGTCTTACCCTTGGGCTGCACTTTTTGCGCATCGACGAACTTGCGCCGCGCATGCGCCCAGCAACCCAGACGCTCGACACCCGGCTGCGCGCCCAAGGCGTTATAGCCGGCGTAATCGTCGGTCATCAAGTAGCCGTGATAATCGGCGAGCAGGCGCAGCGGCACCTCCTGCGCGCGGCTGGTGGTGTAGTCAAAAAGGACAACTGGGCGCTCCGGCGGGCCACTGGCTTGTACCCACATCCAGGACTGGCTGGTTGGGTCTCGATCCGGTTCCTTCAGCACTTGTACCCGCGTTTCATCGCAGTGGATAACCGGGCTTTCCAGCAACCGGTCGCGCATCAAATTCAGCAGCGGTTGCAAGTGCTCACCGCACTGGATCACCCCGCGCGCCAGGGTTTGGCGGGGGATATCGACGCCGTGTCGGCCAAGTACTTTTTCGAACCGATACAGTGGCAAACCGTCGACGTATTTGGTGGTCAGCAGCATTGCCAGGACGCTGGGACTGGCCATGCTCTTTTCGATCAGTTGTGCCGGCTTGTCAGCCGTCACCGGTGCCGCTTCACAGCCACGGCAGGCGTAAACTTTGCGGATGTGTTTGATCACGCGGATTTGCATCGGCACGATTTCCAGCTGTTCACTGGTTTCTTCGCCGATGACGTGTTTACGACAGCCGCACGCGCAGCTCAGTTCGTGCTCGGGCAGTTCGTGGATGACGTCAATGCGCGGTAGATCGGCTGACAGCGGTTTGCGTTTGCCACGGCGTTGGGTCGGGGCAACGACTTCTTCGTCAGACTCATCGGTGACCGGAACCGCGAGACTTTCGGGCTCATTAAAGAGCGCAAACTGCGGCGTTTGCGGATCGACTGTCTGTTCTGATTTGCGCCCGAACAAGCGCTGACGAAGCAACTTGATCTGTTCTTTCAGATCAACAATCTGGCCCTTGTCCAACTCACGCTCACTGAGCATCTGCACAAGCATTTGCTTGAGCAGAACCGGATCATCAGGGAGGCTGTCGGGCATGGAAATCATGGCCCGGATTATACCCAATCAGGCGACAAATCGCGGCGTCAAAACCTGATGCGGACGGTTCCTCCACAGGTCAAAACCATCCAGCAGCCAATTCAACTCCTGCACGCTCAGCACGATGGCTTCGTCGGTAGGATCAGGCGACGTTTTGAAACGTTCGGACTCCAGGCGTTTGAGCCAAAGGCAGAAGCCGTTGCGCTCCCAATACAAAATTTTCACTCGGTTACGGGGCTTGTTGAGAAAAACGAAAAGCACGGGGTCGAACACCGCCACTTTGATATCCAATTCGACGAGGGCAGACAGGCCGTCGATAGACTTTCGAAAGTCCACGGGCTTGGGGTAGAGGTACACTTTTTCGACTTTGGCGTCGGGACGCATCATGGCTGCTAGCTCCTGAAAGAGATCGGGAACACAGCATCAAGCTTCAGTTGGCAGCTTTGAATGTGTAGGCGATGGATCGCTTACGGTAGACAGGTGTCCTCTGCACTTCTCGGGGCCCGGCTTTACAAGCCCGTTTTGACACCAGCTAAGATTTCGTCGCTTCATCAGTCAGTTCACTTGCGTTCAACTACCTGAGCCTTACGTGACAGTAGTTTCTCTGCCTTTTCCCGAATCGCTCACCACCAGCATGCTGAACATGCTCGCAGCATCGGGTCGTTTGATCAGTGCGCCTGTACGCCCTGACCGGAGGGCCGACCTCCATCCACTTTGGAGCATGGATTGTCATGCCGCCGTTTTCATGTCGTCGTCATGACGTCTCCTTCGTGACACACAAAGCCAGTTCTTGCTTGTCACGCCTGCACCATCGTAAGCCACGACAACCTTGTCCGTCCTGAGACCATGAGCATAGCGTTTTAGCAAATCACCGCTGCTGCTGTACTCACCAATCAATCAATCAATCGCCATCGTAAAGCAGATCCGTTTGCACTCCGGCAAGTACGGTGCGCCGCAAGCGACGTTCGGTATCGTAACTCAGTATGTTTGCCACAATTCCCTGGGTAACGGTTCTGAGGCGATTGTCGGAGTCATAACTGCAGGTGGCAGCGCCACTCCCAGCCAAGTTTGCATTACCGTCATAGGTCAAAGCGACACCTGTGGCGCTGGTATATTGGTTTAAGCCATTGGTACCGTAATTCAATATGCTAGGGGTGGCGCTGTTCCATTGGTATAGGTTGTTGGATGCGAGTACCTGGGTCAGATCACCGACCCGATTACGGGTGTAGACGTATTTGACGTCCTGTGCTGTCCCTGCCAGAAAATGTTCCAAACTGGCAACTTTTCCTTGATTATCGTAAGAGTAGCCGGTGCTGGTGCCATTACCTTGAGTGACGGTAGTGCGCCGTCCAAGATCGTCGTAGGCATAGCTGATCAGTGTGGCACTGTTGTTTTCCTTGATTAGAGTTGGTCGATTGAGGCTATCGTAATCGGTCTAGGTGTAAACGTTGTCGGGCCAGATGACGGCGGTGCGATGACCCGCGGCGTCGTATCGGGCGAAATTACTTTGGGTTTTTAGCCCACGCAACTCGTAGCTAAACGTGACATTGGGTATGACTCACCCACATGGGTTACAAATCAGTTCACACACATAGGTAACAGTTTTTAACTGGCAGGGTCGATTTCGCGAGGATCTGACCATGCCCTGGAGAGAGCTGAAACCTATGGACCTCAAAGTGATGTTCATCGCTGAGTATCTATCTGAAAAGCACAGCTTTAGCCGGCTGTGCCAGGACTACCAGATCAGCCGAAAGACTGGCTACAAATGGGTCGAGCGCTATGAACTGGAGGGACCCAGTGGGCTCGACGAACGTAGTCGCCGAAGGCACAACCAAACCTATGTGGTGCCGCTGGTTGTGAGGCAGGCAATTATTGAGCTTCGTTCGGTTGGCGAAACGATTCCAGGTCCTAAAAAGATCCAGAACGACCTGATGAAACGTTTTCCGGGGCAGGATCCACCGTCGAAAACGACGATTTACAACATCCTTAAGGCCGCTGACTTGATCACGCCTCGATCGTCGCGTCAGCGTGTCGCGGTCTATCCCAAGCCTTTGCGTAAGGCAGAAACGCCTAATCAGCTCTTCAGCGCTGATTACAAGGGCCAATTTCTTACCGGGGCGGGCGTTTGGTGCTATCCGCTGACGATCATGGATCATGCCAGTCGCTTCCTGCTTGCCTGCGAGAGCATGGCCAATACCAATCTCAAGGAGACCCAGCAAACCTTCGAGCGCGTTTTTCGTGAGTATGGAATGCCTGAGCGCATCCGCACCGATAACGGCGTGCCGTTTGCCAGTACCGGGCGTGCGGGGCTGTCGCAATTGTCAATCTGGTGGTTACGCCTTGGGATTATTCCTGAGCGAATTGAGCCCGGTCGGCCAGACCAGAATGGACGTCATGAACGCATGCACCGGACATTGAAAAGCACCTTTCCCCAACCGCCGGCAATTGCTTGGGAGGCTCAGCAAAAACACTTTGATCGATTTATGCAGCACTACAATTACGAGCGTGGACACGAGGCACTCGGTCAGAAAACCCCGGCCTCCTGCTACACACCCTCAACTCGATCTTATCCGGAAAAGCTACCGGAAATGGGGTATGCGAGCCATGTTGAGTGTTACCTGGCAGATGGTAGCGGGATCATTAATCGAGCTGGTCTGCGGATATACGTGGGGAACCTGCTCATGCATCAGAACATTGGAATGGAGCTGATCAAGGACGGGGTATGGAATGTGATCTTCGGTCCGGTGATCCTAGGTCACGTCAATGCCAGGGATGCAAAGAACGGCTATGTTTCAATCAAAGTGTCACCTATGTGAATGCGCTTTTTTGTAACCCATGTGGTTGTCCCGTACACATTGTCGGCGCTGTTAGCATAGGTTCTACTTATCAGCCGATTGAGATTGTCCCACGACTGATTTACCACCTGAGCATTGCGCAGGCGATAGCTAGTTACGCATTTGTCGTATGCCCCAAAGGCAGCAGTAACCCTGGCACCGAGAGCTCGGGTGCGCAACGCAATAGGAAATAGCCTGTACCGGCCAGCCCTAGCATCAGCCCCAGGGAATGACTGTGGGCAGCACCTAACCCACTGCGCCATTGGCCACCCTCTTCTTTCAGGCCCCGGTTGGCTACTTGTCGGGCGCAATCGATCCAGGTCGGCTCTCCCAGTATGGCGGCACCACTCAACAGGATGTCGGCATTGCCCGCAGGGCCATGGCACAAGGTGTAGCTGCTGCCGGCCTGGGGAGTAGCGCTGCGCAAATCCAATTCGACCCTTTGCAAAGCCCGCTGGGCGACGTCCTTGTGCACCTCCTGCCCGGTCAACTGCCACAGCGCTAAACGTGAAAGAGCAATTCCCGGTGCGCCGTGACACCAGGCCATGCCACAATGGGTCGGCCGGTCATCCAGGCACTGGGCATCTTCGGCAAACAGGTATGGCCAGTTTCCATGCTCGGGCAGGAACCAGTGGGCTTCATAGGCAAGTGTTTGTTGCAGGGCCTGGGACCAGCGGCTGTCAGGGCATTGTCGGGCCAGTTGGGCAAACGCCAGGGCAATCCCTGCATTGCCATGAGACAAACCGCACAGCCCCAGATGACCACCATGGTCTGGCCAATGCCAGCCGCACTCCGTTCGCTTGGCTTGACGCAGCAGGCGTCGACCCAGGGCCTGGGCTATTTTCAGACTCGGGTTTGCCAGGGACGGTGCCTGCCTTGCCAGACCAAGTAAACCAATGATCGCGCCAGCCAGGCCGTGCATCAGGTCTACGGGTTGATCGTCCTGGGGCAGGTCAGTCAGCTGTTGCAACAGGTCTTCGGCGGCGTTCAGATAATCATCCGCCAACGGGCTATTACCCAGGCGTTGTGCTAGCCATAACCCCTGAGTCACATTACCTAGGCGGCCCTCGTAGAGGCTCAGCAGGTTCGGCGTAGGGTAGAGCAAGGCGTGACGCAAGGCGCCGCAGGCCGTTTCAACGAAGACCGCTGCGTTCTCCTGCTCCGCCAATAACGTCAGGAAAGCAGCGACCCCCAGGGTCCCGTCATACAAACTGGCGTTCATGCTGCGGGCGAAAGCCATCAATGAGTCATTGAGGTCATCGGCATCGTCGGTGATCCAGGTGCACCGATCTTCCAGCCACAAGGCCTCAGCACATAGCTGATAACCAATACGGCTCGCTTCCTTTAGGTACTTGGAGGTTGGTTCAGGTGCTGCCCTTGGCGTTTCGTCTGCCTCAAAAAAACGCATCTGGCGTAAGCCGAAGCGGTCCTCAGCGTCAGACTCCAGGTGCGGCTGCTGCCAATCAATACCCTGCGCCTCGAACTGCTGGCGGATTGCCCCCAGGGCCTCGGTGGCGGAGGCTGCATCCAGCAGACCGAGGGCTAACGCACGGCAGCGGCTTTCACCGAAGCTGCGCCCATCGATGGGGTCCTGGGCGAAACCCAGTCCGGGCAGCAGTGGTTGCGCCCATAGTGGTACTTGGCAATGTAAACGCGGGCGTAGCCACTGGCTGTAACATCCTAAAAGGCTGTGTACCTGGTGGGCCTGGCGCGCGGCGATGTACAGCACCACAGCGTCATGACGTAGCCACTCGGTACTATCGTTCGGGTACTTGAGCATGTATGGCAGGCAGGCTTGATTCAATGCGCGGCTGAGGGTCTGAACCACCTCCGCCAATTGCGCAGGTTTGGGTGCCAGGTAGTAACGCACCAAGCAATCGTCATTGTGGGCATCGGCCAGTGCCTGACCGAACAGGTAGACAAATGCCGGGTCCAGCTGAGTGGTCCAGGCCGCTCGGTGGAGATTTACCCGATGCCCGCGACTGGCCCGAGCCGGTACGCCCTCAAACAGGTATTCCCCCGGTTCTACCCGGCGGGTCACCGTACCCCGCTGCACCGCCAGCGCTCCGCCGCCCAGTTGCTCAAGCACGCGCCAGGGCCCGGAGTGCAGCGGTGCTGTCGGTGGCGGGTACCAGGCAGGCTGTGGGCAATCGTCCCGGACCAACCCCGCGTAGTAGTGGCGATACAGATACTGTTGCAGACGGACGATGCGTGGATCGTCGTGATAACCGCCGTCATCTGCGCTCAGGGCTAGGGTATCGCGGTGAAAGTGTTGACCATCAATGTATAGCGTGCCTGCTGCATCGCAATGCAATGTTTCCAGCGCTCCGCGCAAGCATAGCCACCAGGGTTGGGAGGCATCATTCAAGGCGCTCATGCGACCTCCAGCCATTGTTGTGCCGCTTGTTGCGGAGCCACCAACAGGTTACGCGCCAGTTGCAACAACAAGATGTGGGTAGTGCTCAGGTTGGTTTCATCCGCCAGGTCTTCGTACAGAGTTTGTAGCAAGCGGGCGCCACACAGGGCCATTAGGCGTTCGGAACTTGGCTCCTGCGCAAATCGGTAGCTGCGCCAAAGCTGAGCGAGGGCCTGCTGGTAGGGGATGAAGTCTTGGGCTGCTTGTGCGACAGCATCGCTGCCGCTGGCCATCCGGGGTTGGCGGTCCATCCAATGCTTAAGCCAGGATTGGCACAGCCCGGCCACGTCCCACATTGGGTCACCTCGATCAGCCATTTCCCAGTCGATAAACACGCAGTGCTCGCCCTGCAACAGGCAGTTCTGCCATTTCATGTCGCCGTGGATCAGTTGCATTCGAGGCCAGGTGTCGGCCAATACGCCCAACGCTGCCATGCACTCTTTTTGGGACTGAACCAGCGCCACCAGGCGCGCCTGGCCCCAGCTCTGATCCTCGCCTGCTAAGGGATATAGCCGATCCAGGCGAATGACCCAGGGCACCTGTCCTGGCAGGTCACCACAGTCGACATTGCTCAAGCCCCGGTGCAGTTGGGCGAGGGTTTGACCCAGATGGTTGGCCACCTGCAAGTCGGGACCGAGGGCACCGATTGCCACTTTATAAACATCGCGGACGGCGATAAGCCAGTCCACCACCAAGGCCTGGCGATGGGCATCGTAATAACGCAGGGTGGGCACGCAGTCCTGCAACCCGGGGTTTTCGTTGAGGCGCTGCAACACCTCAGCTTCGTGGGCGACGCTGGAGCGTTTTTCCCAAGGTCCGGCATCAGGTCGATGTTGTTTGACGTAATAGCCCTGGCCGTTTGCCCAGGTGACGCTAAAGCCGCGATTGCGTTGGCTATGGCTGCGAATGGCAATGGGCCCTTCTATTAGGCTGCGGATATTAAGTAGCCCGTTATTAATCAGAAAAATAGCCGTGTTGTGTCGGGTCAGAATCATTGCTCGCCCTCGAACAGAAAAACCACGGTGCAGCGTTGTGCTGCCCCGTGGTCAGTGGTGTCAGCCAGGCTCAGGCCTCTTTGCAGCAAGGGTTGCGGGTAGGCTTGCAGGTTTTGGTTTGGGTACCCTGGACGCCGTCATCGCTGCCCTCTTCGGCGCCTTTGCAGCAAGGGTTGCGAGTAGGCTTACAGGTTTTGGTTTGGGTGCCCTGAACGCCGTCATCGCCACCCTCTTCGGCGCTTTTGCAGCAGGGGTTGCGGGTTGGCTTGCAAGTTTTGGCCGTGGTGCCCTGAACCGCGGCGGTATCGTCCACCAGCTCCTCGCTGGCTCTGCAGCAAGGATTGCGGGTCGGTTTGCAGGTTTTGGTCTGAGTACCGCCGGGCGCATCCGCGTCCTTGGTGCCCTGAGCTGCGGTTTCTCCCGGTGGTTTGCAGCAAGGGTTGCGGGTTGGTTTGCAAGTCTTGGCCTGGGTGTTGGCCTCGCCGCCGCCCGATCCGCCGCCCGACCCTGCACCCCCGCCCGCCCCACCGGAACTTTGACCGCTTGCTGCGGCTTGCAGGCTATCCGGGTAGTACTGGTTGAGAATATCGCCGCTCAACAGACCGGCAATGTCGCCCGTAACGGGCGATCCTGATTGTGGCTGTGATGTAGTCATGACAACTCCTTTTCTCTTGTTTAGTACAGCAGTTCACTCAGGGTAATGGCCTGTCCCCAGCGGTTGATGCCTGGGGTTTCCGGTGACTCGCCCGGACAGCTTTCAGAAAGCATCGAGACTTTGCGCGATAGTAGGAATGGTTGCAGTATTGACCTTGCTAACGTAGACATCGGTGATGCGCATGATGTCGACGTAATAGGCGCGGGACCAAAGATCGACTTGCAGTCTTCGCAGGTGCAGAAATTCTGGTTGCCGAACAGGTAAGCGTAGCTGGGTAAGGCCTGCAGTTCCGCGAGGGTGTCTTCGGTCACCGTACTGGCGCGAGGGCGTGTAGCGGCCGACTCTGGCCGGGACGCTAGCAGGTTGGCCCATATGTGGGTGACTTGGTGTTTGACGTGGGTGGCTCGGTCGTGAAGCAGCTCGGCGAAATCACCCTCCAGATGAGGAGCGACTTGAGTAACGAACAATGACTTGGGTACTGCAGCGATATGATGGGCGCTGGAAAAGCCCTGCTCTGTAAGCCACTGTGCGGCGCTTTGGCTACCACTTAAACGCAGCGGTCTCTGATAGGCGCGCAAGGCCTTATTCAGCGTGGGCGGAAGTGTCTTGCTAGTACGATTTTTCTTGCGGGTCTGGGCGCTGTCCTGGGCAATAAAATCAAACTTGCTCAGGTCGAAATCCTGGTTGTTGGCATAGAAATCATTCAATTCGGCATCAGTGATTTTCATGATCGTCCCTGTCATTTCTCGCGGCATCAATGCCAATCCAAACTATTGTTTTCAATCGGCTTTATAGCTATCTCTAAAAAGCGAAAGAAATCCTAGCGACATATAACGACGAAAGTAAGAATTAAAATTCTTATAGAGCTGGGAGTTGAATGACAATAAAATGTTTTCCTTATAAAAACTTTATTATTCAACGAAATTTTTAAGCGCAGGTACGAGACTAGTCGAATTTTTATAAATAGGGCGAACTTTTTAGCTCAAATTGCGATAAGAAATGAGCCTTATATTTCAGGCTAACCTGCTCGCACGCCGATAACTCAAAATGGCCGCGCGAACAAAACCTACGCAAACCAGAAGCTTTCCGAGGTTATTGGTCACAACAAGCGGCCGATGGCGGCCAGTACCCATATCACAGGCGCACCTATTGCAAAGCGCAGACACGGGCCAAGGTCGAACATCCTTTCTGGGTGATCAAGCATCAGTTTATCCATGTGAAAGTTCGGTTTCGTGGACTGATGAAAAACACTGCTGAGATGACCACGCTGTTTGCCCTGTTAAACCTTTGGATGGCCGGAAAGCGGCTGATGGGCATGGGTGTTCGCGCTGATGCCGAATTGCCCCTATGGCCGATGCCACACTGACCCAACACCAATCGGCAAAAATCCATTCCTACTGACGGTTCTCAAGGTAGGAGCTTGGGTCAGTGAAATTTCGGTAACTGGGTCAATCCTGCGTTGGCGATAACACTTTCGCGCATCCGCCAACGAAAACGTGCTGTCGATGGCGATGCGAACCGTTCCTGCGTCAAGCAATTCCGCAAATTTTGCGAGCTAAGCACCACTTGATCGGACCTGCGTTGTCGAGACCGTCACACCCAACTTCGGTAACTGTCCGGGCAATGCACCTTGTTTCGTGATGCGGCCAAATCAACCAATCGCATAAATAAGATCGCAAACCCGGTCAGTCAACACGGCTTAAGTTATCGAAAAAGAACCTATCAAGAGCCGGCCATGGTATTGGATGCCTAGAGTACGTTTACGGACGGCACTATCTAAGGTAAGAGTTGCCGCGAGCTGACCACTCATCAATCGATAAATGCTGAGCAAAAAATAAAAATGCAGGCTCCGTTGCAGCGACTAACCTCTCCAGTGCTGACATTTCTAATCATGGAGGAACGTGCCAGATGACAACTAAACACACCCTATCGAAACTGAGTTTGGTAGCGTCGGCTTCGGCCGGGACCACGGTCACCGCGCCCTCGGTCACCGGAACCAGCATCCTGCTCGCCTACAACACCCTGCCCGGCAATCAACCGAGCATCTACTCCAACACGGTTTTCATCTGGCAGAACCCGGACGGCATCCCATACAATCAAACGCCCCTGTCCTCCCAAGCCGTACCGGGCAACTCACAAAGCGGCAGCATGAACTTTAGTGACCTGCAAGTTCAGGCCAAAGCCTACACCATCGGCTATGCGACCGGCCCCACTGTGTCGAGCATCTGCTCCTGGGTATCGGTCCCGGCGGGCATGGGGCCAAATACCACGTTTCAGACCTCGATAACGGTACGGCCGGAATCGATCCAGCCCGATGTCGTGTTGGTAAACTACGACACCCCGGTCGGGAACCAGCCGCAAACCGCAGGCCAGTGGATCGCCATCTGGCAGGGCTCGGCACCGTCATACACGGTTGCCCCGCTCGCTAAGGTCCTCATCAACAACAACAACGCCACCTCGCAAATCGGGCTTCCGGTGACGCTGCTGCGCGGCACAGCTTATTGTATCGGCTATTTCATGGGCGCCAAGCAGACCACGTTGGCTGCCTCGTTTAACTTTTCGACCTGATCTCAAGCGCCAAGATGGGCCGGTATGGCTTCGGCCCGTCTGAAATGTAGCGGTACCACGTTTCGCACAAGGAATGAGCGATGCTTGAGTTTAATCCTACGTCGTCACCGCATCTTTTTGCTGCTCCAGTCGATCACGTCTGGGTAGCGTATTGCTGGCCGCCAACCGGCCAGCCCCCCCCAACGCAGCCGATACCTCTGGACCAGGCAATGACCGGTCCAGGGGCCTTCCTGTTCGCCACGGCACCGGGTCTCGATATCAACACGGCCGCAGCCGATCTCGTTGTCGCCGTCACCGGCGCCCTGGCCAACTATTCCGGCGGCCCGATGGCGATCGGCTGGCTGCTTGATCCCACCCAGATCAACGCAGCCAATGTGAACCTGCTCGGGATCAACAACACCGCCAACCTGTACGTCAACGCTCAATTGTCAGCGCAACTCGTCAACAACCGACTGTATTTGTATATCACCAGCGGCTGCAGCGTATCGCTGGACGCAGCCAGCGGCGTTATGACGTTCACACCTACGTCGAATAATCTTCGTTTCTACGGTGATGGTGCTCCACAAAGCGCAATCATTACGTCGGCTACGCTGGCATTTACCGGCCCTTCGGCGGGTACTCTCCAATTCACCACCTCGATCAAGCGCGACGAACTCTACACCAACCTGCGCTGGGGATTTCAACTGCTCTATGACACCGGGTCTTCAGCAAACCCAGTGCACTCGCAGTGGTATCCGCTTGCCGACGGCGCCGTCCCCGATGGCGCCGACATGCTCGGCTTTGCGGTCTCGATTGATACCTGTGACCCCACGAATGCGCGCGTCGATGCGAAGACCGGCGCCAGGATTGCAGATCGGACCTACTTCGCTTTTACCGATCCTGCGGCCGTGCTGGTCTCCGGATTTCGCACCAGCTTCAATGACGTCATCAACCTGCAGCCCATTACCCAACCGCAGGGCGGTGAGCAGGCCGCCAAGCTGGTTCTCGCCACCGGCAACCCCAATACACCGAACCCGCCGGACTACAGTTTCGGTCCCCAAGGCGACTTCATCATGATGCTCGCGGCGCCAAAAGACGGCGCGTCGTCTCACATGCTGTGCGGGCTGACACCCACCGAGACGCTGAGTTTTACCGCCAGCACCGCGGCGAACCCGTCAGCGGGAAATCGGCTGCGCTTCACGGCATATTGCAAGGCATTCGCGACCTCGTATCCGCCGCCAACATCGTCGTCGCTTGGGATTCCGATCGACCCCAACGCACCCAAGATAAACGACAGCTATCGCACTCCGTGGGTGACCGTGATCCCTGGACCGCAGGGCGATGCAAGCCAATACAGTGCCCAGCCCAAGGGCTCGCCGCTGTTCGGCTTCGACAAGGTAGTGGCACCGTCGAGCGAAGCGCTGCTCGGTTTTGTCGACCCCGGCTACGCGCTGGCCCGGCCCGATCCTTTTCCGATGATGCCGTACGGGCTGGTGCCGCTTGAAAGCGGCGGCGTAAGCTTTAGCGAGCATGAAATCGGCGGGATCGAGCAATTCGCGGCGGCGACGACACGTCGTACCTTGATCGGCGCGCCCGGAGCCTCGCAGCCGCGGCGCGCGCTGCGCATGCTGGATGCCGTAGCGGCAGACAGCAATGCCGACTGGGTCACCACGCCTTCGGGTCTGCTTGCCGAACTCGACCAGAGCGCCGGCCATTGGAATTCGGTGCTACTGGGGGTCAACAACGACGCCGGACCGATGTGGATGCTGTTCAACAATCCGCCGCCCAAACTGCAGCAGGCGTTGCAAACCGCAGACCTGTTCCTGGTTGCAGCCAATGCGACTCACCTTGGCGCACTCGCTCCGATGCCCGCCGGGGCCAAGCCCCCTGCTCCGGACGGCACGCCGACTTTCTACAACACAATGTCGATCCAGGACTGGCAAATCAGCGCCAATGTCGGGCAGTCGAACGTCTACAACGACTACAACAACATCCTGATCATCAAGGGTTGCAAGGGCAAGCTGGTTGATCTGGTCGCCAAGCCCGATGTCTGGACCCAGCGCGAGGACTTCTCGGTGCCGGGCATCGACCCGACCGAGACCGTCATCCTGGCGCAGTGGATCGCGACCTACATCCAGGAGGCACTGGACCAGACCAGCCCGTATTTCGATCACTTCAAATCGATCGTCAACGACGATAACTGGACCGGCATCCTGGTTCTCAAGGCATCGCTGACGGACCTGCCACGCAATCTTTCCGGCCTGTTGTCAGTGATCGACAAATCGCAGTGCTTCGCCCATCACTTCGGTATCACCATCACGCCGGTAGGCATTGACCGAACCCAGGCCAATCCGAAGGTTGCGATCACTAATTCCAGCTCGATCTTCCAGTTGGTTTACTACGTGGATCCGGAATTCGACCAGACCAACCCGCAGCCTCTGCCGCCGTCCAACTCGCCATACGATTTCAAGCTGCTGACGCTGGAGGCGCTGTTCAAGAATACGGCTGTCAAGTCGTTCGACAGCTACGCGCAGCTCACACTCGGCGCCTTCTTTGGCGACAGCGTCAGCCATATGGGCGACGACACCAACATCTACAACACCATCATGCTCAAGGGCGCCTACCAGCAAAATGGCGGGGTCGGTACCTTCATGCTCGACAGCATCGATGACAATCTGTTTTTCCTCGACAGCGCCACCTTCAACAAGGTCGAAATCACCAAGGCGCAATTCAATACCGTTGGCCCCACCAGCCTGAGCTTCGACCTCTGGGGGTTTTTCGATTATGCACTGCTGCCAGCGGTCGACTCCAAGACGCTTGTGCCGTTTACCTTCGACCTGTTCAGCTTCGGCTCGACGGCTGACAATCTAAATGTGGCTCGTCAAGGCCTGAGCTTCAGCGGGTTATCGATCGACCTCGATAGCAGCACGATACCTTGGGTGTTCAACTTCGATGTTTCGGCGGTCACCTTCGACCCCTCGCGCTCTACCCCGCGCAAAGGTAGCCTCTACACCGATTTCGCGCTTTCGCTCAAAGGACTGCTGAGCGGAGACGACTCCAGCGATGCGAGTTCGCAGACTGATCCCGGATCACTGAACTATCTCAATATGCCAACCAACGCTCCGCTCTCCGGCGTTGCCGGCGGTCTCTGGTACGCACTGCAGTTCGGCGTCGATCTGGGCAGCGTCGGCGCACTGGCAAGCAATGCCGGGCTTAATGCAAGCATGCTTGCGGCGTGGGCACCGGGTGGCGCGCCCCCCCCCGGCGAGTTGGCCGCACTCAATGTCATGGCCGGGTTGCGGCTGCCGGGCGTCACCGCCAAGAACAAGCTCCTCAGCCTCGAAGGCGTGCTGCAACTGTCGATCGGCGACATCCGGCTCACTTACGCGCCGCCCGACGATAGCAGCACGACGCGCTACTGGGTGTTATGGCTGAGCGACATCGCGCTGAAATTTTTGGGCCTGCTGAAAATCCCGCCGAACGGCGCCATCAGCTTCGCCTGTTTCGGCAATCCCGACGCCAACGGCCAGCCCGGGGCGCTGGGCTGGTACGCGGTGTACAACCAGGACAAGGACAAGGAGAAACAGAACGACGCGCAAAGGCAATCACTGCTGCCGACAGGGAGAACGTCATGAGCTTTCCGGGCTTTTTACTTTCAGCTTGGTACGATGTCCTGTCCGGTGCGCGGATGACGCGTGGCAAGGCCGGCATCAATGCGTTTCGAACCTATCTCAACGGGGGCAGCAACGAAACCATTCGCTTCTACATTGCTGGCACCACCGGCATGGGGCATCAGGCCTCCAGCGCGAACCTCATTCGCCGGCTGTGCCAGCCCGTCGCCGACGACCCTGCCGGCTACAACTACGCCGGAACGATCCAGATCTATATCGATGACAGTGCGGGTTTCGCGCCGTATGACGTTACGCTCCAAAAGATGCTGCTGCTGTTGCCTGAAAAGGTGGTGAAAAGCGCCGGCCAATACACCTTTTATCAAGCGACGATCGAGTTTTTCAAGAAGGCAAAACCGCCGGCAACACAGGTCAATCTCGGATTTACCGGCGGGGCCGACCCGGACGATCACTACGCCGCAGCACTCAATGTCGCCTATTTCCTCAGGCTTCAGCCGTACCGTTGGGCGGCCGACAATCAACTGCAGTTCATCGATAACAAGTATCCCTACGTCATTCTTGATAACCAGTATGTGCTCGGTTATCACATGTTCGTCGAGCGCGCCTATGTTCAGCCGATCACGGTACCGGACTGGGACAAGTATGCGGACAACCAGCAGGCCCTGATCATTCAGTGGCTGACCGATGCGCCACAGTTGGCGCGGTTCGACTTCCAACCGATCTACAGTATCCGCTATCCCGCCAAATGCGAGCTCAATAGCGCCGACCAGCGCCTGACCTTCGTACTGGCGGCGACGTTGGCGGCGCAACAGCAATCGGGCAAGCCCGCCATTGTGGTCAACCTCGATGTCTACGATACACCGCTCGACAACTCGCAATTCGGACTGACGCAAATCGCGGGGATGCTTGCTAACACATCCGAATTGTCGTCCGATGAGTTCTACGCCACGGCGACTGCGGCACGCAAACAGGCCTTCAAGCCGCTGAACGCGAGCAAGCGTTTTGACTTCCTGATTTACGATCCCCTTGCTAACAATAACCTAGCTACCTTGCAGACCATGGTTGCCAACTGGCTGCTGACGCATAACAGCGACAAGGTTTTATTCGTCCAGCTGGCGCGAAAGGATAAGACGATATCGCCGGATGTTTTCAGCCATGCGTTCTCCGTAGCGACGCTGCCGACGGTCTTCGAGGGGCAGAACAGTGCCAACCTCAGTCTCAATATCGGCAGTCCGTATTTCCACGTCAATCGCCCGTCCAGCCGAGGGACCGAGCAATATCCCGGGGACATATTGTCGGTGCACGGCGGCTCCGCGATAGGGGCCGAACTGCAAAAAATCGCCGATCAGATTGCGACCGGATTTAATGAATGGCCGCTTACGCAACCCGGTCCGATCACGATCGTGCGTGACTTCATTGCCAACCGCCACACGCCCAAATACACCGACTACTTCACGGGCATGCGCACGTTCTATCGTGATCCGATCGAAGACAAGTTCAACCTTAGCCTGTGCTTTACGAACTACATCATCAACGGCAAGCAGGCGGCTCGATTGCGCGGCGACATGGCTGAAGCCGATGACGGCGATACCCTGGACTCGATCTACACGGCATTTTCGACCGCGATTCAGGGCGGCAAGCCCGTCGTGTTTCTCGACCAGCTCGATGCGTCGAGCCAGATTGCGACGTTCATCGCGTCGGTGGAGGAGAAATTCGGAGCTTTTGTCACCGATAACACGGCCGTCACCAGGGACCCGATCAGCGGCGACATCACCCAGGTAACAGTGACCGGCACCACCGCGATGTTCGGCTCCGGCGTGGTCGCTGCGCTCCAGGCCGACTTCACCGCGCCTGACGGCGTCGTCAGCCTGACATGCCGCTACACCGGCGATGTCGCCTGGCGGCCGGAGGGCGTGCCGTGGATCGGCTTCGGCGGCCCCTTCATCGAGTTCACCGTGGTCGATGCCGACCTTGTGGTGGCCGGTAAGGTCGGAGGCCGGCTGCTCGGCGCTGATATCGATTTCTACGCGGTGCTGCCGCCGAACGATGGCGCGTTGCTGTTCGCCGGGGATTTCGTCTCACCGCCGAGTCTCACAAAACTGTTCCAGGTGGCCGGTGGCGTAAACCTGGTCGCTTCGCTACCGCCGCCGCTGAGCATTATTACCCAGCTGGAACTGACGCATGTCGAGTTCGCAACCCAGACCAGCGGCAGCCCACTGTCTTTCAGTATCGAGTATTTCTTCTTCGAGCTCGCCTGGAAGCCAGCTGACCCGAACGCCGGCTGGCAACTCCTGCCCAACTTGACGCTGGAAGATATCCTTATCGGAATTTCGCTGCCGGTACCCGGCAGCGAAAACGCCCTCAAGGCCAACATCGGCGGCAACTTCCGGATCGGTAATAAGACCGACCCCGACGCAGCGCAAGTCTCGGTCAGCGTTACTGCCCCCGAGCTGACCTACGAGGCACAGCTCACAACGGGCGAAATCAAGCTCACCGACCTGATCGGGATGTTTGTTCCTGGAGTCGCGATCGATCCGCCGTCGCAACCGGCGATCACTCAATTCTCGTTGAGCGGCGTACAGAAGACTGGCGACTTCCTGCTGAGCTGCCAGCTCGGGTTCGACTGGGAAATTCCGAGCAACGACCTGGCGCTGCTCGAACTCAAGGATATCGGCCTGATGGCCAACCGTACTGGCGGTGAAACCACCGGCCAGTTGACGGGGTCGGTTACCCTGCTGCCGAACGACTCGGACAACGCGCTGACGCTGGCGCTGACCGCCGACTATCTGGGTAAAGACGACGGTTGGAAGTTTTCCGCACAACAAACTTCCGACGACCAACAGCTTTCGCTTCTCGCATTGATCGCTAAATATCTGATCGGCTTTGACGCGCCGCAGGACTACGGCATCAACGGCATCAGCGTTACCGCCACACCGTCAGCACACGCCTATTCAATCGCCGGCAAAACCGCAGAGCCGTGGTCGCTGCCGTTCATGTCGTCGCTAACGGTCTCGGCGAGCATGGATCTTTCCTACGATCCGGCACAAAAGGGTTCACCCTATTCGGGCAACCTGTCCGCCACGGTCACTTGGAGTCAGTGGAGCCTGATGAAGATCGACCTCGCCTGTGTCTTCGGCGAGGGCAAGTCCACCTACACTATCGATTGGGGTGCCTTCCATGCCGAGATTGCGAAAAACGACGAGGAGCAATGGGTTGCCAAGGGTAAGCTGAGCGGTGTAACGCTGGGCGGTATCATTGAGGACTTCATCTCGTTTGCGACCGGCAGCCGCTATGGCCTCGGCGCGCCCTGGAATCTACTGGACTCGGTTCCCCTGGATAACTTTCAGCTCACTTTCAACTTCACCACCAAGGCGATCGGCTTCGACATAACCATCGGTTCTATCGACCTTGGCTTCTGTAGCATCACCGGCATCACGGTCAATTACGACGGATCGAACCAAAAACCCCTGGTGCAGGTTACGCTTGACGGCACGTTCCCTTGGACCACCGAAGCACCGAGTTGGAATGCGACCAATCCGGACGAAACACCGGCGCCTCCGGGCGGCGGCAACGAGTTCCTCGACCTTCGGCTGCTCGCACTCGGCCAGCATGTCGAAGTCACCAGCACAGAGCCGTTCACCACCGTCGAGGCGGTGATCAAGGCGCTGCGTAATCTCGACGCCGATGGCGCACCGATCGCAGGACCTAACTGCAACGTTAAATTCAACCCCAACAATTCGTGGCTGGTCGGCGCCGATTTCGGCGTGATGAAGATCAAGGATGAGGAAAACCAGGACAACGCTCGTGCGCTGATCCGGCTCGACGACGATCCCACACCAGACTACGTGGTGAACCTGTCGATTATCTTCAACGACCCGAACCTCTATGGCGCGCGTATCGCGCTGGCCGGTCCGCCCGCCAAAGTGCTTGGCGGTCTTGTATTCGAGGTGCTGTACCGTCGAATCAGCGACACCATCGGCGTCTACCAGATCAACCTGACGCTGCCCGACAGGATGCGCAAGTTCGACATCGGCGCCTATTCGCTGACGTTGCCGATGATCGCACTCGACATCTATACCAACGGCGACTTCAAGGTTGATTTCGGCTTCCCCTGGAACCAGGACTTCAGTCGCTCCTTCATGGTGCAGGGGATTATTCCGCCAGGTATTCCGGTGCTGGGCGCCGCCGGGTTCTATTTCGGCAAGCTGAGCCACGACACCTCAACCCAGGTTCCGAGCATCGACAACGGACGTTTCGATCCGGTGATCATCTTCGGCTTCGGCGTCACCATCGGGATCGGAAAGGACGTCGATTACGGCATTCTGAAGGCCGGTTTCTCGCTCACGGTGTTCGGCATCATCCAGGGTGTCATCGCCAAATTCTGTCCGTATCCCGGCAACACCAACCTGCCCGCAACCCCTGCCCAGCTGCAGAACGGCTATTACTTTGAACTCGATGGTACCTTCGGCATCATTGGCGGGCTGTATGGCAGCGTCGATTTCGTGATCATCAAGGCATCAGTCAGCATCACAATCAAAGTGATGGCCCAGATCACCTACATCAGCTACCACGACATTCCTATTTCACTGATCGCATCGGTTGACGTTACCGCCTCGCTCAGCATTGATCTCGGCATATTTTCGATCACGATCCACTTCTCCTTTTCGATGACCATCAAGGAGACCTTCACGATCCAGAACCCCAACAAGAACGCACCGTGGCATGTAACCGCCGATTCCCGCCCCGCCCTGCTGACGGCCAGGCATCGGAACCGGCTCAGCGCCGCAAATGAGCTACGCCGCGTCATGTTGGCATCGAATACCGACGTGAAACTCTATTGGGACAACCTCGCGCCAATGACGCAGGTCGCGCTCACGGGTTACTGGGGGCCGGCGCTCACCGTTTCCGGCGATGCTGCGGCGAAGGCGAGCGATCAGAAGGTCTGCTATGCCAACATGCTCGCCATCGCGTCGAGCGACCCGACGGTACCGCGCAAGCCAACGGACACCGACACCTCGTTCGACCTGCTGGCGCAGCAGGTACTGCGCTGGATCGTCGCCGCGGCACAGCCGCAGAAAAAAGGTTTTTACACCGTTGACCTCATCAACAACGTCGTGGTGTCACCGGACGATCTCAGTGCGCTGCTGACGGCGCTCACCAATCCCGCCGGTGCAATGCCGATCTCGGCCGACGACGCCGATAGTTTCATGACCAACCAGTTTGCCTTGAACGTCAGCCTGCCGAGCAGCGGTACCTTCAACGCCGCACCGTTCCCGGTGGCGCCGAAGCTGGTGCTCGACGTGCCGGGCTATGGCACCACGCCGCCATTGAGCTATGCCTTCGCCAATTTCAACAGTGCCAGCAGCACCTATATCGAGATGCTGCGCACCTATTTCGACGACCTCACCGTGCAGGTCGAGAAGGAGACGGCGAAGAAAAAGTCCCTCGCCGCTGTGGCGGACGCGGGTATGTCGGTAGCAAGCTTCGTGTTCTCGGATTATTTCCGTCTGATTGGCCAGCAGATGATCGAAGCCGCGCGCGATGCGCTGCGGTCGTTCAAATACCCGCTCACCAATCCGCCCAATTACGGCGCAAGCGCCGGTGCTGCAGTGCAATGGATCAACTCGGCGGGCGCCCCTGAATTTGGCCCTCCTGATCTGTTCGAAGCCAATCCCGCCCACGCGTTCGCAACCCAGCAGAGCGTGTTCATCTACGGCGCGGCAACACAGACCGGTGCGCACGCTACCTTTACCTCGATTGCCGCCGACTACAACAACCTGTTCACGCCGCTGGTTCTCGCCACCGTTAACGCAGCCACCTCCAACCTGCTCGTGGCCAACGCTGTCATTACCTACAACGGCAAACCGATCACCGTGGCAGAGGGTGACAGCCTTAACGATATCGCGGCGAAGGCCGGCGTTACACTAAGCGATCTGTTCACCAATGCGCCTGCCCTTCTCACCCAGCCAGATCTGATCGCAACCAGTGAGACATTTACCGTGCCGGGTGGCGCCAGCAGTCAGGCAAGCGAGAACGCCACCTTCAACTCAATCGCGTCGGCGTATCAAAACCTGTTCTCGGGCACCGCGCTGGCCATCGCCAACGCAGCATCGATCAATCTTCTGACACCAGGCCTTGGGATTGAATACCCGAACAAGCCCACCTACATATTGCTGCCACGCGACAGCCTCAACAGCGTCGCGGCACAGTTCGGTGTTGCGCTCGCCGATCTCCTGCAACACGCGACGGTCGCGCCGGATCACATCAGTGTGCTGGGGCACACAGGCCTGATCCCCACCTTCGTGCCGCTGGCACTGCCCAACTTCACCTACCCGGCCACGGATTCCGATACGCCCGGCAGTGTCGCCCAACGCTTCGGCGTGACAGTCCGCGCACTTGGCATCGCCGCGAACGCAGGCATCACCTTCGAGCAGGTCAAGGTGACGACGCTGGATCTGCCGCATCTTGCGCAGTTGAAGGTCGGGGCATTGATCGACGAGATCAAACGCACCAACGGGCTGTCACGCATCAGTGGCATGACCGGGCGCTACGCGCTGCATGGGCTGCGCCTGCCGACTGCGGGCCTAACCCAGACCGTTGCTTCGCTCTGTGGTACTGCAGCCGACTGCGGCCTTTATTCATTGACCGGCCAGCAGTTCGCCCTGCCCCCGTTGGCAACACAGGACTTCAGTTTCTCGTTGGTGGTGCCTGATAACCTGCCATGGGTCAAATTCGGCGGCCCAAAACTGACCATGACCCTGAAGCCACCAAAGGATCCGAAAAACGCGACGGCCAACGACGACCAGAATTGGCTCAAAGTGGTGGCCCTGCAATCGTTCGTGGGCAGCAATCAGTATGTGGTGTCCCCGCCCGGCACGACGGTCGGCCCAGACCCTGTCTATCGCGATCAGCCCACGACATGGCCGACCACCGAGCTCACCAGTTGGCAGAGTGCCGGCAGCGTCACGCTGCCTTACGGTGTGCCGCCGACCGGCGTACAGGCGCTGCGGCTTTGGGGGTTACCGACCACGCTGCTCAATCTCGACGATGTCAATCGCGCCGCACCACCCTGCGCTCTGGCGATGCGTGGCGAATATGACGAAGGCAGCGGGCAGACCGTCGAGACCGAACTGCAATATCATGGCTGGGCGACTAAGGTCGGTCTTACCATCAAGCAGATTCCGCCCAACGCGGGTTCTCCCTCCAGCGCCTTCACTTACCAACTGATCGGCAGCGGCGAGGCGGATATCGTCTTGCTGGAACGGCTCCTCGCGAAACTGTGCGGGCATAGTGACCCGGTCCAGTCCCTGACCCTGCTGTATTCGCCGGACGCCAGTACCGGTACGCCCACCGGTCTGCAATCAGACAACAGCAGCAAGGTCACACTCGGTATTCTGCAGGCCAATCTGAGCACGGTGACCAATCCGCCTAACGTAATCGCCACACAGCGCCTGCTGGACACCACATCCGGAGGCTGTCTCAACACCGCCTACGACTTCGTCAAACTCCTGTGGGAGTGCAGCATTACCCGTTCGGGCGGCTACTACCTGTATTACTTCGAGAACGCCGCCGGCAATGGTTTCCCGAGCCGTATCTTCAACGACAAGGGCGAAGCAAGCCTCACGCTGCTGGTGATACAGGCCAAACCAAACGATGCGAGCCAGCAAGATCTCGTCGGCGGTTTCATCAATTGCATGGCGACCGGCGATTCCTTCGATGCGACGAAATCGGCGGTGTATGCCAAATCGGCGGCAACCCAGACCACGTACCAGCCATTGGCAACGGACAGTCTTGCCGCTTTCGCCTACCGCTACTACATGGATCCGGTCGCACTCGCCGAGGCTAATCCCAACGCAAGGTTGGCGGCGAAACCACTGACGCTCGCGCGTGGCGTCTATCAGGTCAACGCAGGCCAGCCTGGCGGTGACCCCAATACCATTGCCAGCTATTTCGCGACGACACTGGCGATGCTGCAAGCCGCCAACCCGCAGATCACCACCTGGAACACTCCACTTGCGCTCGATACGGTGTTGCGGCTGCCGACCCTGCAGCTCACCGTGGGCACTAGCGCAGGCGGCACCACGCTGTCCTCGATCGCCGCGTATTACGGCAGCAATGTCTCCGAGATCGCCGCCGATAATGCCGATACGGTTGGGCTGCTTGCCATCCAGGACCTGATCGTCCCCGGTGGTCCGATGTCGCGTTCCTCAACGGTGCCGGCCGGATGCATCGCGCTTGCAGCCAGCCGCGACGTGCCCAAACCGGTCCCGCCGCCGACAGATGCCACCTTTGCCCGGCTTTATATGCAGAACCAGATCGTACTACTGGGCTATCGTATTTTCGACAACGCCTGGTTCAAGCAGACCAATCCCGGGCTGCCGATCAGCCACAGCGACGCCCCACCCGCCCATCTCGCCGCCGATCGCACCCGGACGCCGATGGCCTTTGCACTGAATAGCGACGCGCTGCCGTGGAATTTCCAGCGCGCAATTCCTGCGGCGCAAAACGCCAAGCCGAATTCGCAAAACAAGCTTGCGAGCCTGCCCGATCCGTCAAAGAGTCCCTACATGGGCGTCGGTGGCCTCGCGCAGCTCGATCTCGGCTGGGTCGATGCGTTCGGCAATACGGCAAAAAGTGACATCGGAAACAACCCGGACGGTAGCACGACACGCAACCGTTCGCCGTTGCCGCTCAACTATGTCGATGCTCTGGTCGGGCTTGGGCGATGGCCCAGTGTCAGCATGGACTACAGCGTGCAGGACAGCAGCGGATTGACCATTGGCCTCGGGCTGCACTTTGATCCAAGTGGCTATTCGCCGGACCCGAACGACCCGTCGCCACAGACCAATCCGCCAGGGTGGCAGGTTAATGCCACGCAGGCCTTGCATGTCTATAACCTGATGTACCAGCAGCTCAGTCAGACCTTAGGGCCGAAGAACAATCCGGTCCCGGCTGTCACGCTGGCGCTCGCCACCAGCTTGTTACCTGCGACCGACCTCACACTCAGCGCAGCGACGCGCGAAGGTTTGATGACGTGGCTGTTTGGCCAGGACGGCCTCTATCCGTTCCTGGTCGCACGCAGCGGTGGCGATACAACGTTCCCGGCGCCCGCCGACCATCCGATCGGTATTACGTTCACGCTCGCGGACATTAACCCTGAGCAACTGTTCGAGCTTACGACCACCTTTACGCTGTCACGACCCAAGACGCTGGTCGCCCCAGCATTCGCCGACACCCCGGGGTTCGTTAGCGCGACCACGGCACTCATGCCACATCAGGTCAAGGCCGCCGACGGTACCTACAGCCTTATCTGGTTTGCCAGCCAGCTCGAAGCGTGCCTGACACAGCCAGGCGCTTGGGCCTGCAAGCTTGCCAGCGGTGCCGATCGCGCCCAGGCCACGCAGGCGGGTGCGATAAAGCCGCTCTGGTTGGTGAGGCTCGGCCTCGCGGCGAACCAAGGGATCAGCTACCGAGTCGCCAACACGATCAATCCGCTGATTTTTGCACCCAAGCCCCTTTACAACACGCTGCAATCGCGACCATTAGTGGCTTACTACAATTACGTCAGCGGCAAGGGCATCGACTTCACCAAGCCGAGCGGCAACCAGCAGGTCACTGCCGTCGATGTCGACGGATGGATGCGCGACTATCTCGCGGCAGTCGATACTATCTTCTCGCCGGAATACCTTGCACCGGTGGCGCTAGTCGACCGCAGCAACACACTGCAGAAACAGCTGCGCGACATCAAGGAACAATTGGCGACATCGTTATCCCACCTGGTGATTGCCTTCTTCACCGACGAGGCCCCGACCAAGCGCCAGACGGATGCCGCCCAGGAAGCGTTCAAACAGCAGGCGCTGATCGCGCTGTCGAATGTCTATTCGGTCAATGCCGTCGTTCAATTCGCCGCCACCGTCACCGCCAAGATCGATACTGCGCTGGAGCAGGAAACGCCGCAGCTTTACGGCACACTGTTGACCGGCCCGAACTCCGACACCGGTGTCAGCCTGACTGCCGCCAAGGTCGCGCTCAGCACCACTGAGGACAAAACCTCCACGCCGCTGACCTTTCTGGTCACCGCCACCAAGGATCCAAAAGACTCACAAGGTGCCGTCAAGAGCGTGGTCACGCTCGACCTGACCTATCACGGCAGCCAAATCGAGCACCAGATCGGGCAATTACCCAATATCGAGCACTACAAAGCCTCCTCGTGGCTATCGTTCGTCACGCAACCCGATCACGATGCGATCAACTTGCCGCTGGATGTGCATCTTGGTCCGTTCCAGGTGCCGTTGCCGCTGCGGATTTTCCCTACGCCGCCCTCGATGGTTTCACAAGACGCCATTATTACGCCGCTGCGCAAGCCGATCGACTGGGAGAACATCGTCGAGGCCATGCAGTGGGACTACAGCTTCACGTACTCGGAAAGCTTCCACTATCCGCAGGACCAGACCCACTTCACCACAACATTCAACATTCCCGATCCGGCGCTGGCGAAATTTGCGGTGACAGCCGATCCGGTGCCTGATCTGTTTGAGTTCATTACCGTGTATCCGCAGGTGCAGGCCGACCTGACGGGGACGCTCGCGGGTATTACCCAGCAATCCAGTACGGATGATGTCACCAAGGCCGCAATAGCGCTCGGCGCCTTCGTACAGCTGGTGCAGAACGTATCGAGCACACTCGCGCAGTTCCTGCCGCCGCCGCAGGACGCCTTTGCCAAGCGTGCCCTCGCCGTCATTGCGCAGCGCGGGCAACTGCCCTACACCTACGTCATTTCGGAATCAAGCATCGATAAGATCAATCCCAACGACAACGTCAATAATGTCGTCGCGTTGCTTACCAAGCTCAGGCCCCTGCCGCCCGAAGGGATCGATACACCGTCGATCAACATCAGCGGCTATGTGACCGAACAACAGGCGGCGCCTGCGCCGGATTTCGATCTCGGCTACTGCTACACCACAGCACAAGGATATCTGAGCGACGTGATCGGCCAGGCGATCGCGAAGCGAACCGTGCTGCTGCCTGGCCTTAACATCTTGTCAGCGCAAAGCGCGCTCACCTGCGGCTATATCGAACGCAACCAGGATTTGATTCACGGACGTACTACGGCAGATCCCTTCGTTTATCAGACCGCGTCGGTGGCATTCCCTGCCGCGCTACGGCCGACCATCGACATTCCCGATGCGATCGATGTTGCATCGTTCGGTGGCAATACCCCGGTGGCCCGGACATTTGCGGACCAACTGACCAACCTGTTCACGATACTGTTCGCCAAAGCCCCAGCCGGCCCGCAGACCATTCAAGTCTCAACCGCTTATGCGATCTTGCTCAACAGTTCGCTGCCCATCGTCGGTACGCTGCCGGTGCCGATCTCTTTCCTGCCACCAACCGCGATGCAGCCGGATCAGGCCGCTTTGCACGCGACGTCGTCCACACAAGGCGTGCTGACACAGCAACAACTGATCGAGGTGCTTCGCAACGGCATCTATGCCTGGTGGAACGCCTACAATCCGAAGCCCAACGGTACGTTGATCTTCAACCTGACCATCATGACCAGTACTCAAGGCGCAGGTCTGCCGCCGATGCCATTACTGGTATTGGAACAACTGACGCTGGACTACAGCCACTGGAGCGATCACCCGTTACCGACGACCTAAAACTGCCCCCCCCATGGCTTCGTGCTCCCGAAATGGTTTCATGGGCCTTAAGGTGTTGTCGCGTATTTCCTGGATACGCGACCCTCTCACATCCAGATTTAACGCAACTGGAACCAGGTGGTTTTCAGTTGTGTGTACTTATCAAACGAGTGCAGAGACAGGTCGCGGCCGAAACCAGACTGCTTCCCCCCGCCAAATGGCGTCGAGACATCCAGGGCATCTATGGTGTTGACCGAGACCGTGCCGGCATTCAGGGCGCGGGCCACACGGTGGGCACGATTCAGATCGTCGCTCCACACCGACGCCGCCAGGCCGTAGATGCTGTCATTGGCTTGCTGCACGGCCTCCTCTTCTGTGTCGAAGGCGCTGACGGCTAGAACAGGGCCAAACACTTCATCACGCGATAGGCTCATGTTGCTTTTCACGTTGCCGAAGATGGTCGGCTGGATGAAATTTGAGGAGCCATTGATGATCAGTTGTTCGCCACCGGACAACAGCGTGGCACCGTCAGCCTCCTGGAAATCCTACAGAAGCGCCTGATTTTTGCTGCTGGATCTCATGCCGCTGTCGAGTTTCGCCATTCAGGCGTTCTGTCAAACGTGTCCACCAAATAACCAGCAACCCACCGACTCGCGCCGGACTGCTTTACCGCCCAAATGCCTGATGCCACTGCCGGCAATTATTCGGTTGTGGAATGTGTATCGACGTTTACCATCGGGCCTGCAACGGAAAAGTGGCGTTCCGCGAAGATGACAATAAATGGCGAGTGACAGGCTATTCTGTGAATAAACGTCTCTTGCACATTCGCGGCGACGACAAACAGGCGCCCTAACTGTTGGCGCTGATACGGTTTTTACCCGGCCGCGGGAACTGCGCAGAACCACCCGGTACTCAGCAAAAAATCACCATGTGCGGGATTTAAAAAGCTGCAGATGGGTCAGCAAAAAATCAGCCGCCGGGGTCAAAGTCGCATCAGTTTCAACATTCAGCGAAATGAGTCCCCTCATCGGGTCAAGTCAGTCGACGGTGTTGATCAACCTGACAAAAAGAAATCAACACCCTAGTCTGACCCCTTGCGCCATTAGCGTACGACCACGCCTATCTGCTGCAGGAACGTCAGGTTATCCTCTAAATGCCAATTCTCAGCGATCCGGCCATCAGCGATGCGGTAGATGTCAGTGGCAATGAAGTTCACCTCTTCTGCTACGCTCAGGATGATTCAAATAGAAGCGTTGGGTCAGTCCTTTAACTTTGGTCGATGCATTAGCGATCGGAGTGCAGATGCAGCATGTGAATTACGGCTTCTTGCGCCAGCGTCGGTCCCCAACAGCCTGTTAGGTCCGCCGTATCCCATGGTCAGGCATCCTCCGGTTCGTATGCCACAGGAGTAGGTAGTGTTGGGATCATGGGCTGCGTCAGTACATCCCAGTACCACCAGCCAAGCGGATACTTGGTCGCGTCGCCATAAATCGCGGTCTTCTGGAGCTTGCGTTCTAGGTACGTCACCGTATTCATGCCGAACACTTCCAGGGGATAGTCTCCGCCCATGTCACTCAGCCAGAAATCAGGAAACACTAGGTCATCGGCTTCATACCGTAAAGGCTTAACGAAACTGCGCTTCGCATCGACCAGTGCTTGCTCCAACTTGCCCTCATAGCTCGAGTCCAGAGGAATGAAACGCTCGCTTAAGTGCATCAGGCAGACCTCGAAAACATCCGCAACATCCGCCGCTCGAGTTAACTTCGGGTTTCTCGGCCGCAAGGCCATCTGGACAATGGCGTATACCTTCGCGCCTCGCTGCCAGGCTGAGAGCTCACGCGCATAGCTATGCAGAATCGCAGCCTGGCAGGCGGGATCCATCATCAGCCTGGGTATACCGAGGGATCCCAAACGCAGGACTTTCTCGGTCTCTGCCGCCGTAACATCAGTACCCGCCCACAGATCCTTTTCAGCGTTAAAGTTGGCTAGAGGCGCGACGGCCACTAGGCGCAAGCCGCTCTGATGGGCGTTTTGTACCACCTCCAGGTTACGGGTGTGCTCGATCGATCGCGCGCTGGGTTTGTCCTTCACACCCACAGAGGGAAGTAACAGAGCTTCATTCAGCATGGTTTTCCGGCCCACACGGATCATTTCGGCCTGGTCCAATAAAGCCTTACCTACTTTTAGATCCCAGCGTTTCTTGGTGTTAGCGTCCCATCGGTTTAGATCAGCCTGCTCCCAGAGCAAGTCCAGTAGTCCGCCCAAGCCGATTCGGTTGCGTTTCACGCCGGGCCGTGCGTACCGATCTACCGCCTGGGTATTGAGACTATCGCGCACGACAGCACACGGTGCCGCAAGGCTGCGCGCAAGATTGATCACCAAGCCGCCATCTTCATCAGCGCGCAAGGCCTCCTGAGTGTATCCCTGGCGCCCCGATTGCGAGGCATCGAGGGCATAAAAGCGACAGTTCTTGCGGTGGTGATGTGTTTCCCCGTAGCGCGCCAGATAGTATTTTTTTTTCGAGGATAGCTTGATCGCCACGTAGCGCGGTTTGTCGTCGCGCAAGCAGAGACAGACGCCATGGGTAATTCTGTGGCCGCGTTCGAGCACAGTTTGCCAGCGCGTACTTTCTTGTTGGTTAGGCCCGAAAGCTTCCCCAGTATTTGCGATTTTAATAGCGTAGTTGGTAGGCATCATGTTTCCTATTTTCAGTACCTATCAATTAGCTAGGGCGGAGCATCCGGTTGCTGATCGGTCAACCTATGCGCAACCGAGCGGACGATTTCAATCCAGCGCCATGTCAACGGCCGACAGGACTCTCTTAGGGCCTGACTGAGCTCAAGCCCACCCACCTTGGGAGCCTGAACGGCAACATCAACGCGTGAAAAGCGAGATTGTCAGAGCTAGAGTCACAATCGTAAGACACACGCAGAAGAGGCCAGCGAACTTGAGCAAACGGTCCAACTTGTGATCCAACCCACTGACCTGTCGTTCCAGCGTCTCAAAGCGTATGCCCTCCCCTTGACATGCCCGAGGCGCGGCAACCTGTTCAACGTTCGTCGAACTGCGATCACTGTGCGTAGCGATGAGGCTACCGCCTGCCCCTGTTGAGCCGATGGTAATCATCATCAACAGCATCTTAACGTTGTCCGCCCAGTGCGAGCCTTCCAGTCCATGCTTGAACACAAGATCATAGGAAAACTGGATCATCACGCCATACCCAATCAGGAAGAATCCCTTGAGAAACCGATCATCGCGGTTATCGACCAAAAATATGAACACCGTGAATGCGCCCATAAGGTACGCCAGGGCTGACGCATCGATGCCAAGAAAGTAATAGAACCCCCAGCTCTGCATACCATTGAGAAACAGAGCCAGGAGCAACCCAGGTTTGGTGGACAGCCAATGCCAGATGTTGTTTTTCGTGGATTTCAACAACACAACTCCTAGAAAAAGGCCCTGAAGGACGCCCACCTGTCATGATAAGAGTGATCACATCGATCGTCTGTACAAGACGAGGACAGCTTCACCCCCGTTTTTTCGCTGAGAGACCGAACCGGCTGGCCAAAACCGCTGCACGGGATTCGGCGGCGACCGCCCGCTCACGGGTGCCTGCTAACTCATCTCGGGCTTCCAGCAACGCGCCCTGTAGGCTGCTGTTTTGTTCGCTCACCTCGATTGTCTGCTGCCGGGCCTGCTCCAACTGAGCGGTCAGCAGGTGAGTATGAGCGCGCGCCGCCTGCGCCTGCTCACGGGTCTTCGCCAGGGAGAACTGATGCTCTTGCAAGGCTCGCTGGACAGTGACCAGCCCCGCCAGCGCATCCTTAAGTTGTAGACCTACGGCTTTACTTTCCTCGCGCGCGCGATCGATCTCGCGATAAGCGCGGTCTTCGACGTCACGGGTGTACTGCTGCTGGTCAAGTCGGGCCTGCTCGGCCTGCTCGCGACTGCCCTGCAGTTGCTGGTGCGCGTCGGCCATTTGGGTGCGTGCTTCGTCGCGTTGCTCTTGTAGTTCGTCACGCTGGTCGCGCAGGTCGTCGATCTGCGCTTGGCGCTGGACCAACATCTGCTCCAAGTCTGCCAGGCGGATTTCGCTGACTTGCCGGGCTGCCTGAGCGACCATCGCATGTTGTCGAGCGAGTGCGACGTCCTGACGCGCTTGGTCCTCGACAGTGGCGACGCGTTCGCGCTCGGCATTCAGTACATGGAGCTGCTCAGCCAGTACGTGCTCAGCGGTCCCCTGCGCCAATTGAATCGCCTGTTGCCACACGGCGACAAAGGCCTGCGACACCTCGATGGGTAGTGCCGGCAGACGGGTTTCGGCACTCAGCCTTTCGGCCAACCTCGCCCACCATTGATCGAGCAAACCACCGATACGCGCTGGGCTGCCGCGGCCTAACTCCAGGCGTACCCGTTCCACCGTAGGCCGTTCTCCGCGAGCCAGCACGGCATCCCCGCACCGACAGCATTCTTGGACTATTTGCCCATTTTTTAGCTATAGAAACTGTTTTAAGACACAAAGCTTGGACTTTTTGTCGTGTCAGGACAGAGTTTGTGTAATTTTCGTCGGATGCGTCACAAGGGATGGACTTTTAGTCGTGAGTAGCTTCGCTGCAGCTGCCGGCAGCAATACGATTTTGTGAGAACACCTCGCTTATCCGATCGCGCAACCGAATAAGTCCTACATCAGGCGGACGATAAATGAGGAGCTGGAAGTAGTAACTTGAACGGGTGACTTCGGCAAGCAGCAGAATTGAAAGATGAGGTTGACTAGCCCTAACTCGCTACCTGCGATATCTGCGAAAATATCGACTCACCACAGGATCAAAATACGAATCCTTCTGCCATCCGAATCAGCATCTCCTCAATTAGACGGGTTCCCTGCGTGGTGGAAAGCATTCCAACAGGACTTTTACCCGAAAAGCGATGCTTGGACTTCGAAAGCCAGCGCTTAGCCTTTTCGTCGTTACCAAAAAGCGCCTGGGCCATGGCTATGATGTGTGCAATACGGAACAAGCGATCGCTTTCCTCCACTGTCAATCGCTGGCCGCGCGCCAACCTCGTGTTTAGACCTTCGAGCGGAATGATTTGGTCACGCTCTAGTAGGGTGATTGCGCCAAGGTCGCAGAGCGCCTTGACACTACTAGCTGAGAAACCTGCCTCGATGAGTTCGTGGATGTCCTGATCTGAAGCGTCCGTGGGAATGTGGAGAAGTGCTTCCAGCCTCACCCGGTAGGCATCGTAGGACTTCTCGCGCAGGATTTCAGAAAACATAAGGCGCCCTCTAGATTTACTATTTGCTTTGGATTTATTCGCGACAGGGAGCGACACTCGCTACGTGCTCGCTAAATAGTTGGTGATCGATCAGATCATTTTTCCGATTTTCTGCCTATGAAGAGCGGAAATCGGGAGAACCCTAGAAGAACGGGCCTTTCGTCAGCAGTGCCGGCAATAGTTCCGTCGCTGATCCTAGCAACATCAACTCGCTCGGCTCACCCAAACACACATCTTCCAGATTGACATGGATGACGGTTGCACCTGCTGCCAAAGCTATCTCGGGAATATCCGCTGCAGGCCTGACTATTCCCGAGGTACCAACGGATATCAAAACGTCACAACCTCTTATTTTATCTATAGCTGTTTTCCAGACTCCGTTTGGAAGATCTTCTCCAAACCAAACTACTCCAGGCCGGAGCCGACCATTGCAGCGAACACAACGAGGAGGCTCGATCAGCTCACCTTCGAAAGAGATCGCCGCTTGTTGGTTGGTTAACTCTGCTGGACGCTTGCATGCGAAGCAGATCGGCCGGGCTAGGCTTCCATGGAGATGTACTACGTCTCGAGACCCGGCACGCTCATGCAATTCGTCAATATTCTGAGTTACCACAGAGACATCTCGATCGGAACCGGCCAAACGGGCAACCATCTCATGGGCTGCATTCGGCTTCGCTTGAATGGCTTGCTGGCGGCGCCAAAGGTACCACCCCCAAACCAAAGCGGGGTTTTTCCTAAAAGCGTTTGCAGTTTCAAGGGCCCGGGGATCGTGTCTTGCCCACAGTCCTGTGAGCTTATCTCTGAACGTGGGAATACCGCTCTCTGCTGAGATACCAGCGCCCGTGAAAAACACGACTTTTCGAGCAACATCAAGGGCCTGAAAAGCCTTCTCCATATGGCACATCTGTGGGGCTTTTGTTTCCATATTCGCAACTACTCGCCAGGCGCTATTTCGCGGAGAAGAGATAATACTAATTCCAATTCCTAATCAGCCTGTTGAAAGCCGGAATAACTCGCGTCGCGATATCGAGCCAAACCACTACCTTTATGAATGAATGTGGCCGGACGATGGTTGATCAAGGCCATATCTGGCCCGCAGAGCAGCATAAAGTTGGTGCCCTTTTAGTCCTAAATCGATGTTAGATATCTGAGGATCGAGTAACTGGAGTTCACTATCGTGAGCATGAAGCGGTTGGCGTTGGGACGGCGGACTTTGAATACGTTTGCCAGAAAAGTCTGCTGGTTGAGCTGATACTCAGTGATATCCAAGACCTTGCACTGACAGATTTCAATCATCAAAACGTGCTTGAATCAATTGATCTGAAGCGATCACATGACTTATCGATTCTGGTGGATATCGTCTCGATCTGGGGAGTTGGCGGAACCATTCGTTGCAGCCATGTAGCCGTTGGATCGGTAACGAATCTATTGTCATGATGCTGGTCGGCTCTATTTTTGTTCAGTTTTATCGATATTGGAGCAGGATCAGGCTCTGGTGGTCACCAATGGTCGGGTGTCGGGATATCTTGTCATAAATGAGTGAGCGGCTTGCGCAGGTAGATTAATCAGTATGGTGCCGCTACTGTCCCAGCATACGATTTCAAATAAGGCACCATCAAGCTGAGGCGTTGGCTCTGTCCCGTCCCAGTATCTGGGGTTGCCCTCGACGTATGGCGGAAACGAAGGCGATGAACGAAACCCTTTAGGTACGGCACTGAATACCGCCCAAATGAACTGCACCTCATGTTCGCGTATAAAGGACGCGAGTTCGTCTCCAGAAAACCATTGATTAATCGGCGAAAAACCCGCAGGCGTCCAATTAGTTTCGATATCGCTGACGAACCAATCATAATTTTGCGGCGCAATGTTCGCAGCATCAAACACTTCAAGCATATTGGTGAACCAACGGACTTGGTTCGTTTTTTCCAAGATGAGATTCATTTGCCTCCTTGAGAGTCCAGGCTTCGTAGGTCCGCTTTTGGCTAACCAGAGAAAAGGTCGCTAACCGGCCAGAAGCAGACGTCACTGAGCGACAATCAGGCGTGGCGCTCGTATGTGAGGTACTCATGTGCACCCGTACCGGTGCACAGAAAACCCGCTTTCTGGTACAAAAACATCGCAGGGTTGTCAGGCCGTACGCTTAAACGCAGCTGAGTGAATCCTTGTCCTGCCGCGTCCAGCGCATATGCCTTCAGAAGCGCCATTCCTACGCCGCTACGCCTATAATCTGCCACTACGTGGATAGTGGTAAGTTCTGCGTGGTTTTGATCCGGCACCCAAAGCGAGTATCCCGCGAAGTGATTATCCACGAGTGCGATCTTAAGCCGTTCAAAATTTTCTACCCAACGCGTCAGGTGTCGCTCCAGTCCCAAGCGCCAATTAATTTCATGCTCAGGCTCCCAACACCGAATATAGCTTTCCTCGCCTCGGTAGATGGCTGGGATATCAGTCACGCATGCTTGTCGTAATCGGATTGCCATTCCATTAGCCTGTGATTGAACGAGACGGCATGATATGGCGCACTTGGCCTTTCGCAAAGCCCGGCCGATTATCGTCCCTTGGTGCTGCGTTGTGCGACAGGCTACCCGCATAAGCTCCACCGTCTTATAGCCGCCTTCAAGTCATCGGAGAGACGTTATGAACGTCTGCAATTGGCCGATTGTGTTGAAAAAGTCGGTTTCCCCAACAGCCTTTACTGGGTCAGTTTTCGGTCAGCGGCAACAACCCGAAAGGCCATCAAGCTGGTAGTGGCCATTTTTGACGAGTGCTTTCGCGCAGGGCAGCTGAAGGTTGCCATGAGCCATGAAAATGGCTGCCTCTACGGCTATGCGTTGCTGTTCGTTCATCCAGCCCCACAACTGGCCTTGTTTGCCACATGCAGATCGAAAAACTTGCGGCGGGTGTGCGCCATGCACCCGATTTCAGTCATGCCTTTTTTGAAGCCAGCTTTATAGCCGGCAAAATCGTCGCACACCAATTTGCCGCTCCAGGAGCCTACGAAGTTGCGCGCAGACGCAGTATCCCGAATTTGAGGAAACGAAGTGAGTACGGACTCAAGACGGGCACCTAGCTTATGCGAAGGCGCGGAAAAGTTACTGAATCGCCCAGCATCAATAGTGTTTCATGAAGCACATCTATATCAGAACAGATACTAGTGAAATCCCAATGTCGATTGAACGTGTCGCAGGTGCGGTGATAAGTGTTCGAGTCATAGAAATCATGCCGCTTCATGCCCTCCTGCACCCCGCCGTTGATGAGATTACTTCCGGTGCTTACCTGCACAGCAGGGATGCCGATCTTGGCGAAACTCGCCTGATCTGATCGATAAAAATACCCTGCGCGGGGCTCATTATCGAGAGTGATATGGCGTTCGAGAGCTTTCGCTGCGCATATGAAGGTCTCAGGCAGGTCTGATTGATCGCCGTCCACCAGGCTCAGGTCACGCGTTTTGCCGATTGGCACGAAGCCGTCGACGTTGAGTGCAGCCACCACTTTCAGGCCAGTGTTGCTAATCAATTGTGCGACTCGCGCGGAACCTAGCATTCCGACTTCTTCTGCTGAGGTCCAGGCAAAAAGTACAGTACGACGTAAAGGATCAGCGGTCGTCAGTCTTCTAGCAAGTTCAAGCAACACCGAGACTCCGACAGCATTGTCGACAGCACCAGGATAGTAACCGCGCGGCTGTGTCTTGTCTGAAGTCTTTCCCAGGTGATCCCAATGAGCACATAGTAATACGCATTGACGGGGGAACAACCTCCCTTTTTTCATGGCTAGCACATTCCGGCAATGTCGGATGTCTATGTCGAAATCCAAACGCAGTTGCAGGTATGCATCGAGCCATAGAGCGCGATTAGCCATGGGCCGTGGGTCTGCCAGGAAAGCATCCAGGTCGACACCTGCGGTTGATAAGATCTGTCTTCCAAATCGCTCACTGCAAATGCTCTCAAACTTCAAACTACTGCGTGTCGCACCCTGCAGAAAACGAAATGCGCGGTGCATTTCATCTATTACCAAGGGAAAAGGGCTACCGAATAACTCATCGGTATGGATAATTATAATGCCTGCTGCACCTTGCCGAGCGGCCTCCTCGTACTTGTATTCCCAGCGGCCGTAGTAGGTCATCCGATCCCCCAGGAAACGCTCCCCCCCGGGATCGTTGGGTACCACCACTACTACCTTGCCAACTACATCATTCCCTGCATAATCGTCCCACTCGTATTGTGGCGCAACGATTCCGTAACCGGCGAAGATCAAAGGAATATTGTCGAGCGACACATTGAGCTGTTGAGAGCGGATCAGTAGCTCATCGTTGTGCAACAAATCGTGCTGCGACTCGTCGGCAAGTCTGAGCAACTGGAGGCTATTAGGTCCAGGTTTTACAGTCGAGCGGCCCAACGGTACTGATTGAAAGAAACTCCGGCGCCCGTGCCATGCCTTCAGCCCTAATGCTTGAGCCTTACTGGCAATCCAGCGAGATGCACGCCAACCGCCTGGCTCTCCGGCGCCTCGCCCAGCGTAACGCGCCCCCGACAATGTTCGGCAATGTTCTGCGAGTTCTAAGGCATAAGCCTTGTGTTTGAGATAACCGCGAAAGGTTGAAACCTGCTTGGTTTTCTTGGGCAGTGACCGACGCATATAAGCCCCCTTTAGTCTTCGATAATGCTGAATAGCTGGATGGCGTTGTCGAAAAAAACTTGCCGGTGATATTGCTGATCGATGGCCTTGGCGCACGCGACGACATAGCTCGGGTAGTCAACAGATGGCCAACCTGAGCCGAAGACGAGCCGGTCCGGCTTGCCGGTGTAGTCGAGCATCCAGCGAACCGGTTCGACCAGCAACCTGTCTAGCGTCGCCGCAGGTACCCGGTTCAAGGGCCCTTCAACGATCGAACTCAGATCCAGCCATACGTTGTTGTTTTTTGCCGCGATAACTCCCGCATCGACAAACCACGGATTACCACTGTGTACCAAGAGGAAATTCACCTGCGGATGGTCGACGATGATCTCGTCCATGCTCAAAGGATGGGCGTATTTAAGTTTCGAACGATGCCAACCGGTATCTCCGGAGTGTAAAAGCACCGGGACATCAAATTCGCGGGCTAAAGAGTACAAGGGTTGGAGTCTGGGATCATCGGCATAGACAGGCATGAACCCCAGATTGATTTTGATCGCCACGTAGTGGCCACTGGCGAGCCCCTGTGTCAAGGAGGCGTGACACCATTCAGGTTGGGCGATGACTGCACATCTGCCTATGCCCAGGGCTTTCAACACCTGAGCATCGCAAGCAGGCTCATGCGAGTCTGTGATGGCGCCGAGAATATTAAATTGCGATTTCAGATCTTTGAATACCTGCAGATCGCCAGCCGCGGCAAACTCGGTATGCAAATGTGCGTCGAAAATGGGCCCGGAATATGTACTCATCGAAAAAACTTCCTTGTGAATCGATTACCACCACACGCTAACGTTGTGCGGCCTGAACATGCTAGCTACTGGCACTGCTATAGGATCTGAGTGCGAACAGCCAGAACACTCGAGAAAGGCCAAGAAACGCAACGGCGAAACACACGGCTCCCACCACGACCTGCCATTCGACCAACCCCATCGCTGCTGACACCGGGACATTGGAAACGAAATACACCGGTACGAGAAACGTCAGTACCGTGCGAACTGTTTGTGGAAAGGCGGTTACCGGGAATCTGGCGATCTCCATCAGGGTGTAACTGATGATCCACACATCGCCGATCTTCACGAACCAGATTGATAAGGTGCAGGTGATCAGGAACAGCGAGTAGAAAATAGCAACCCCCACGACCATTAGCCCGACGAAAGCCATGAGGTTGCCTGGCCCCAGCGCGCCCTCGCTATACATGGCGTAAATCACCACTGCTGCGCCAATCAAAACGCGCGGCATTTCCCAAAGACTGATCTTGGAGCAAGACACCAGAAATTGGCTGTCGACCGGACGCACCAGCAAATAATCCAGGTCACCGGTACGCACCTGTTCTGACAACGCGTGCAGGCTCGGAAACAGCCAAACCTCTAGCAGGCCTTCAAGGATCAGTGCTACGCCGAACAGGGCCAGAACCTGGTAAAGGTTCCAGCCTCCGAGCATGCCGATCTCACTGAACATCGCATCAAGGAAATAGAGCGCTAGCAGCATGCCGACCACGGTATTCAGCGCATTGGTAAGGGCGTTGATGCGAAACTCCAACTCGGCGAGCATCGAATGCCTGATCAAAGCGAATAAAACCTTCAGTGTTCTCAGCATCATATGCCGGCTCCGGAATAGCGTTTTAAGCCTTGCCGCCAAAGTCCCCGGCGAAACGCGACCAGCACGGTCGCCCAGAACAACTGAATCGCAAAACCATAGATCAGATCGGCCCCTGTAACCTTGCCGATCAATACTTTTACGGGAAAATCCAGCGACGCGGAAAACGGCAGCATCGCTACCAGGTACCTGGAGGTGTCAGGGAACAGGTCGACGGGAATCAACATGCCACCCAGAACGGTGTACATCGACCACACCATTGCATCCAGCGCAAGGGAGTTCGCCATCCAGAATGCGAGCAGACCTACGCAGTAATAGATATGAAAAATAATGATCCAGGCCAGTACGAGCGAGGCCAGGAAAATCGGTATTCGCCAGGCGATGGACGCCAGGTCAATGGCGAATAACGAGGTGCCAATACAGAACACCGCTACCACGATTGGCGCACGCACCAGCATCTGCCCCAAGTGCTCAGAAACATGAAACCAGAAGGGCGCGATTGGTTTGAGCAGACGACCCGACAGTGTCCCCTGGCGGATCTCATCGTTAAGAACGAAGATCACCCAGACAGCGGTCAACTGCCTGACCAGGTAGATGCCAAGGAAATATGCCACAAAGTCACTTGCTGTATAGCCGCCGATCAATTTGTCCCGCGAGAGCTCCCACCAGATCATCATCATGAACAGCGGCGCAACGCCGCTGATGAGCCACACGAATAATTGAGCGCGGTACACCACGGTCACCAGAACGCTTGTGCGGATCAGGCGCCTGGCTATGCCGGGCCACGAAGCCAGAGTGGCCATCAGACGTGCTCCTTTGGCAGTAGCAAGCGAGGGAACGCCTGCTCCAGAGAGGGGCTCTGAATTGATATGTCCGTGACCGGAAAGCGGGTCAGCAACTGATTCACAGTACTGGCGAACTGATCCTCAGCTATCAACAGTTCGGCACTTTCGCTATCCAGGTTGATTAACTCGCCGTAGATACTAAGATCCTCGGCTCTGACTGCGCAGGAAAAACGCAGGCTGACCAGTCGCTCATTGACATGCGCCTTCACCAGCGCCTGCCTGCCGCCGTCGAACACTACACGGCCACGATCAAGCACAATAACTCGATTGGCCAGTGCTTCTATGTCCGCCATGTAGTGGGAAGTCAGGATGATTGTTGCACCAAACTGCTTATTGTAATCACCAAGGAACTTACGAATCGCGACCTGCATCTCCAGATCCAGACCAATGGTTGGCTCGTCGAGAAACAGCACACTTGGGCGATGTAGCAGCGAGAGTATGAGTTCGCACTTCATCCGTTCGCCGAGGGACAGCTTTCTGACCGGGCGACGGATGATGTCGCCTGCCGACAAAAACGCACATAACTCGTCTATCCGCCGTCTGCATTCGATAGCTGGAATGTCGTAGATGGCGCCATGCAGATGAAAGGATTCCAGCGCAGGAAGATCCCAGGTCAGCTGTTGTTTCTGCCCCATGACCAGAGCGATCGATTTGAGGAATTGCGCCCGCCTCTTGAAAGGATCATGGCCCAGTACCGACAGACGCCCGCTGCTGGGACGTACAATGCCCGAAAGCATTTTCAGCGTTGTAGTTTTACCCGCACCATTGCCGCCAAGAAAACCGACCACCTCTCCAGCATTAATCGAAAAAGATACATCCTGCACCGCAGGAATGTACGCCTTCTCGCGCCGAAAATACTCGAGGAAGCTACGGGAGTGGCCGTCACGGGCTCGGTATACCTCGTATACCTTGCTGATATTAGACAGCTCGATTGCTTTTGACATATCTATCCTTGAAGTCACGAATTCCATTGCTCAAGACGCCAGATAGGCACATTGCGATTCATGATAGTTCTCGACCATCCCCGCTGATTACCTTATCAGTACGGCATGCTCAGCCGCTTCGAGCCTGCAGACGGGTCTGGTGCCATTCAGGATCTACACCGGTATCGAGCACAAGGCAGAACGAAGGTGCAAGGCGTGACTGAGCGAGCAAGCCTACACCAGGTAATTCATCCAGTATGAAGTCGGCCGATTTGAGCATCGACGTTGTCAGGCTTAAGTCGACCGTGGCCATATGAACCAGGCATGAGACGTGCGACAGATCGATGGGGCCAGCGCAGAGTGACTCATGGCGGCTCAGAAAAGCCAGCCATTGGTGACCGATGCAAAAACGCTCTTTCTCTGTGGCAATCGCGCCCGTTAGAAATCCAAGACTGGCCAGGTAGTGATGCATCTCCAGCTCGGCTCGCTCACAGATTACCGAAACAGCGATAATTGCAAAAAGACCATTGTCCGGTACCCGTGCGCTAAGTTCAGCACCAATACCGCGGAGGTACTCAATCAGTGACACCTGCACATCTCCAGCACAACGAGCGGGTAAGTTCAGGAGTAACCATGCTGGTTCGTGATCATTGAATGGCGCCTTTTTGGTGATCGCCAGTATTTCGCCGTGCGAGGTTGGCAGATTCTCAACCTCCGCGTTCAAATCAGTTGAACAAAGCCAGACCGAGCAGCTGCCCGCAAACTGTTCTTCTTCGCAGACGGAACCGCAGGAAGAGAACTCCAGATAACCCCCACTCACTCTGAAGAACGCGCTGACCCGGCCGTCGCTGTGGTGAACTTTTTGGGTGTGCTCCATGAAACCGGCACGAGTCAATTGTTTGATGACATCATCGAACAGGCTCGTAGATACCGGGTAGACGACGTGATCCAGACGCGAAATCACCAGAGTCTTCCTCCTTGATAGCCGGCGCAAGGCTCAGGACAACGCCTTGCATGTAATTAATCATGGATAGGATTCAACGGCTTGCGCCCTCGCGTGCACAAGGTCAGACCATGTTCTTTAACACCACCGCTTTTTACTTCCTGGCGGACCCACTGCAAACCGGCGGCATTGAACGCATCGATATAACGGCTTTGTGGCCAGCGCGTCAGCATTACGCCTAACTCCTGCGACCAATCTTGAGACTCGTCACTTTCCTCGTAATAGTCCACCATCACGATCAGCTCCCCACCTGGTGCAAGCAGGCCTGCAGCTTTTACGATCGCGGCGCTGATGTCCTGAAAGTAATAGAAAACTTCCATGGAAAAGATCAGATCGAATTGCATACCTGCTGGCGCGCACCAGCTTAGAAAGCTTTCGACGTCGATGTTGATATTGTTCAGATCCTGCACTCTGGCGGCGCTTATGTTCGCCATTTCCTGACTGAGCTCCACCGCGTGGACGTTGCCGCTTGCGAACTTGGATCTGGCAATGTACTCAAGGGCATAACCATTGCCCGGCCCAATTTCCAGATACCGACCGTTACTGGGCTCAAGTGCAGACAACACAGGTTCGACCCGGGCCCAATGCTCGCGCGCCATATCCACGGCGCCGTCTTCGATTGCCCATTCGTCGAAGAGTGCTTCGACTTTCAGTTCGTGGCTCATCCAACACTCCTGTTTGCAGCAAGAATTCGATCCTTGCTAACCGATCCATTGAAAAAAATGCACTGCATTACGATGTGAACCAATAACCAAACAGCCGTCATCCGTCAGCAACGGTGAAGAATGAAAACCTGCACTGTGTTCGAGACACCACAGGGTTTCTCCCGTGTGTTGCGCGAGACAATGCAGACGTTCATCGGTGCCTACACACAAAGCATCGCCGCTTGGAAGCACAGTAAAGGGTGTGTACCTGAACTCGCACTTCAGATTTACCCGCCACAACATTTCCAGAGCTTTCAGGTCAATTCCGTAGACATGCCCATCGTTGCTGCCAACATATGCCACCCCCTGAGGTGACAAGCTTGGACATGACACCACAAATCCATCGGTGGAAAACTGCTTGAGAACCATGCCGTTGCCAATATCAAAAACGATTATTTTGCCATCGATTTCTGTACCGATAACTCCACGTCCTGAGGTGTAGTCGATCGCAGCGGTGCCTTCAAAACGGCTGGTTTCGATTATTCTCCAACGCTCTTCGCCCGCAGGGCTGAAGCACATCAGAATATTGTCTGTGCCCACTATGATGTTGCCGTCCACATCCAAAGCCGGCGAGCTATAAAGGTCATCTTCGACCTGCTCGTCGAACGACTGCTTCCACAGCAATATGCCTGTAGCAAGGTCAAGAGCGTAAAGCGTATGGTCATAGCTACCGGCGTACACAATATTTCTTGCACCGTCGACTGTAGCACTCGCGTGAAAAGGTCCTTGTGCCTCAAAGGCCCATAGACAATGGCCGTCTTGGCTTATCCGACGCAACACATGGTCTTCGCAACCAACGACGAAACTGCCATCGGCCAATACCGCTGGAGAGCTATAGATTGGGCCTTGAGTGGTGAAACGCCACAGGCATGCGCCATCACTAATATCCACGCATTGCAGGCTATTATCCCAACACCCAAATACGACTCGGTCATCTGCGATTCGACACGGGATGCTCCATACTCTTTCGTCGCAGGAAATCGTGTGCTGATGAACCGGTTTCGTTTGCCAGTCTATTGACGTCGTCTCTCGCCAAGGTCGGTAGGAGCGCAGGGCCTGATTATTCTTGTACCAAGTCGTTTGTAAGTGTTTTGCGTAGCCAACGTCACTGCTTTTTCCCAGAACCTGCTTTCCTGTCAACATAGTGTCCGCCCGGCAGGTTCAATTCCGCCACCATACTTCTCGGATATTTCGACTTTGTAACCATTTGGGTCAAGAAAATAAACAGAGCGTGAAGAGTGGTATAGAACCTCATAATCGGGAAGCAGCTTCACCGCGTGCTCGCGTAGTTGCGATATTACACGATAAAAATCTTCTACCAAGATGCCAAAGTGAGTAATTTCCAAGCCGTCATTCTTAACATTGCGACCCTCGGCATATTCGTGCATGCACAAATACAATGTATTATTTGTTCCAATAATCATCCAGCGGGTAAATGCACGAATGCCGACTTCCTTAATCTCAAAACCAAACACACGAGAATAGAATTCCAGGCTTTCTTCAAGATTGGCAACGTCGAGTTGAATATGGTCGACACCCAATATTTTGATCTTGTCGAGTGCTATGGTCATCGAATCAGTCCTCGGTATTCTTCTGTTATCAGGCCTTCGGCGTCCCACGCTTCAATATAGGTTTTGAAAAAAGACAGAGATTCCGGAAGGTGTTGACGCGCTACGCTATACCCGGCGACACCTGCAGATATATTGGTTGTATCCAGCAAAAGAGTGCTCTTGAATGCTGCCAGTGCCTCGTCGAAGTTTCCAAGTTTCTGATTACAAGCTCCGACCATGTACTGAGAATAAGTCCTGCGTGGAAAGCCGATATCGTAGGCTTCCTGAAAACGTTGCGATGCACGTTGCCATTGCCCATCTTTCATCTCAACCTCGGCGGCCTCGTGATACGAAATACTCCAGTTGGGATCAAAGCTGATTAGCTCGTCCGCAACACGCCGCGCGCTTTCAAGGTCGCGGGCAACGTAGAGCATTTCCTTGAGTTTCGACTCGTATACGGTTTTGCGTGCTTCCCTCGCAGGAATACCCTGCCCTTTTTCGCTGCCGATGACCGCTTCGGCATAATTTTCTGCCATCAGCATGTATTTTCGCGTCGTCAATACATCGCCCCGTGCAGCGGGCACCATAGCCAATCCGCGGTAAAACGAAGAAAGTGAGACGAGGTCAACGGGTTCGTGACTGGCTGCTATCTGTTTGGCCGCCATCTCGCCAGCCTCGATAAACCATTTATTTAGCTCATCGCCGATGGCGTTGCCCTTGAGTTTCCAAACAATTGCTTGGGAGCAGACATCAAGTATTCTGGCAGGCGACATTCTATGTGACTGTAGGAGTGCCTTGAGGGCGGTGAAGTCCTCCTGATGTGACGCCGTAATTTCGAGCCTGTTCTGGATAGCAAAACGGGTTAGATGGTAGGTAACTTTTTGATCTGGGAAGAGCTTGTCATAGGAGACACTCACCAGTACCTGATTGGCAAAACGGTATCTGCAACTGGCAGCCAGACATTGTGCCAGGCTCAATTTTTGCACCGGGGGCGCCCACTCCAACATGTCTGCCAACCACTTTACCTTGGCAACCGGACCGTCCATCGGGTACGAAAAAAATTCCAGCTCGTCAACACCGATCGAGTGTCTCTGTGCCACTTCAACCAGCGTCGATGGCTCAAGCAACTGAGGAACCCGATAAGGTACTTCATCAAAATTTTGTTCGGCAAGCCCTGCACACACCGAGCGAGACCAGTTAGTCGGGTACGCGCCTGAGTCTTCATAAAAAAATATGGCGCGCGAAAATGCATCATCCAATTTGCTGTGCATATCACTTTCCCTATGACATGTTAAAAAATACGCCGTCCAGATTAAATACGGCCGAAGCAATGCTTCGGCCGTACTTCACAAGACACCGGTATCCTGTGTACAGCGGACAATCAGAGGATGAACAGTGCCGAGAGGATTCGATTCTGTACGCTATTGAATTTAATCATGTTGAATTTCCTTTTTTGAGGGCGCACGGATAATCCGTACTATTCCATTTTTTCAAGGTCAATCGAATATTCCTAAACGATCGAGCGAGAAGCTTACTGTTTCAGAGGATAAACAACGCAGAAAGCATCCGGTTTTGTACGCTATGAAATTTGATCATTTCACTATCTTCATGTGATTAAAGGTTTGCCGCTGGCTGCGGCGCTGTAAGTTCTAGCTGTAGTCCAAAAAAACGTCAAGTGAGCTCAGAAAAATTGTCGCCTCAAAAAAGAACAGGCAAGGTTTGGTTGAGGTTTTTTTTCACATAAATTCAATAATTTAGACGATGCCGGGAGCACAGAGAGCTTTCTTGTTGGCGAGGCTTATTCAACCGCAGATCCTCAGTAAACTCGGCATTTCACGCAGGAAAATCGCACCAGAAACAAATTGCAATAATTTGCATCGTTTGACGGGTCTACAAACCTCAGATAGTTTAAACACTGTTGCATTACGGACCTGAGTTGTTCGTAAGTGGTAATTTCAAACGAATGGAACTCGAGCGGCTACCGTCCAGTATTTCAGCCGTGAAGATCAGGAGCGATCATCAATGAAATCCCTGAATCTGGGTATTCTTGCGCACGTCGATGCTGGCAAGACCAGTCTTACCGAACGGATTCTTTTCGACGTGGGGGCCCGAGTTCGCCTGGGCAGTGTAGATTCAGGCAGCACTTTTACCGACAGCCTGGTCTTGGAGCGAGAACGCGGTATCACAATCAGATCTGCAGTGGCCTCATTCGAGCTGAATGCAACGCTTGTGAATTTATTAGACACCCCGGGGCACCCTGACTTTATCGCCGAAGTGGAACGTACGCTCGCACTCCTGGACATTGCGATCATCGTGGTATCAGCTGTTGAAGGCGTCCAGGCTCAGACCCGCATATTGGTGAGCGCGCTGCAGCGAATGGGGATACCGCACGTCTTCTTCATCAATAAAATCGACCGTAAAGGCGCAGATTTCCAGCAAACCCTGCAGGCACTCAGCGGGCAACTCAAGAGTCGCCCATTGGCCATGTGTACCGTGCAAACCGCTGGCACTCACTTGGCGACCGTAGAGTACGATGCCCCCGATAGTGCTCAGATGCTTCCACAATGGCTAGATGTGCTTTGCGAGCACGATGAGATCTTGCTGGATGAGTATGTTGCTCATCCTGAAAAGATTAACAAGCAGCGCTTGGAGCAAGCGCTACGTCATCAACTTGCCAAGCACCTGGTTAACCCTGTGTTCGCCGGATCCGCTATCACCGGGGTTGGTGTCGCGCCGATGATCGAAGCCCTCACGCTCTTAGCGCCAGTAAAGTCTAGCGACACCTGTGCGCCCTTGGCCGCCTTAATATTTAAGATTGATAGAGGTTGGGGTGGTCACAAACGCTTTCATATCGTGATGCTTGCCGGAACTCTAGGTCTCAGACAAACCGTCGAAACTCCGATGGGTAACTGCAGAGTCACCGGGATTCATGTATCTACGAGAGGTGGCCTGCAACCTTCCGCAAAAGCTACGGCGGGGCAAATCGCGTGTGTTACTGGACTTGATGGCGTTCGCATTGGCGATCAAATCGGTGTGCGTAGCGAGCGGGGCAAAGGAGCCCAAACTTTTACACCTCCAGCTATCGAAACCCATGTTGATGCGGTTTCAATTTCGCAGACCAAAGCACTTTGGGAAGCGCTTGGTGCGCTTGCAGAGCAAGACCCCTTAATCGACCTGCGAAGGAACGCTGAGGGTCAAATGTTCGTCTCGCTCTACGGGGAGGTACAAAAAGAGATCATTCAGGCCACCTTGCAGGATGAATACGCTATCCGGGCCATTTTCGAAGAGAGCTCGGCGATTTGCGTCGAAACCTTGATCAGCACGGCTGATGCACTGGAATCGATAGGTGATGTATCTAACCCGTTTTTAGCCACCGTCGGCATATGTATCAGTCCCGGCATCCCTGGTTCGGGTCAAACGTTTACCCGTCAGGCACATGCCGGGTTGATGCCCGCGAGCTTTTACAAGGCGATTGAGGAATCCGTTTTCAAAACCCTGAATGAGGGAAGGCATGGATGGCCGCTGCGTGACTGCGACGTTACCCTGACGACTGTCGACTATGAGTCTCCCTCCACTACGGCCGCAGACTTCAGGCATCTCACCCCATTAGTACTCGCCGCAGCGATCGAACGAGCCGGTACCACAGTGTGCGAGCCTCGCAGTCAGTTTTATATCGAGGTGCCCGCTGCATTGGTAAGCTCAATCCACACGCTGCTGGCTAAAGCTGGGGCTAGCGTAAACGGCACGACAATCAGCGATGAAACGGTCCGGATAGAAGGCTCGATCGTAACCACCAAAATTTACAAGCTCCAACATGAAATACCCAATGTCACCAGTGGCCTGGGGTTCATGGGAAGCGAATTCTCTTCTTATGCACCGGTTTCTGGAACAACACCCTGCCGAGATCGTAGCATGGCCAACCCTTACCATCGGCTTGAATACCTACGACAGGTCAGACTCGGCCCTCGCGTCGGCAATTCCGTTAACAGCGCATGATCGGTGGGTAGTGCGATCATGCTGCAGGGGCATCGCTGACATCGTTTAGTTGACTCAATGCTTGTTGTGGCAGCAGTAGTTGGGCAGCGCCCATGATCTCTCGCAATTGTTCGACCGTGCTGGCGCCCACCACTGGCGCAACCACAGAGGGACGCGAAAGCAACCATGCGAGTGACACCTGGGTACATGTACTACTGCACTCCTGGGCTATTTCACGCAGGACCTCTAGTATCCGCCAGTTCCGCTCACTGAAGTAGACGTTGCGCACGCCCTCCGCCCGTGGCGATCTGGGTAACGTTGTATGCGGATGGTACCGGCCACAGAGAAACCCCTTGGCTAACGGATTGTAAGGCAATAAACCGACACCTTCCTGGATGCACAGCGGTTGCAGTTCCGGCTCGACCCGGCTACGTTCAAGCAGGTTGTAGCGCTCCTGAGTGCTGACATAACCTACCCACCCGGATCGCTCACTGATCCCCAGCGATTTCATTAGCCGCCAGGCCTTGAAGTTTGAACACCCTGCGTAACGTACCAACCCTCGTTGGACAACGTTGTCGAATGCTCGCAGAGTCTCCTCAATCGGAACATCGTCATAGTCATCATGCGCTTGATATAAATCGATACAGTCGACCTGCAACCGACGTAGAGAGGCCTCTACAGACCTTACGATGTGCCGCCAGGATAGTCCCTCGTCATTCAAGCCTGGCCCCATGCGTCCGGAAACCTTCGTCGCCAACAACACTTCTTGACGTTTGGCTGTGGTTTTCAACCAACGGCCGATAAATTCCTCGGAAGCTTTACCGCCCACACCATCGCCTAAAACCGGATATACATCAGCGGTATCGATCAGGTTGCCGCCCAAGTCGACATACGCGTCGAACAAACGATGGGACGTCGCCTCATCCACCCACCAGTCGCATTGTGCAGTTCCTAGCGCAATGGTGGATACCTTCAACCCTGAGCGGCCAAGACTTCTGTAATTCATTTTGTTCTCACCTTCCCTGTCGAAAACTCCAAGCGTGCACGCTACATTGTAGACGTGGCTATTCAAACTCTCCCGTTATGAGTTTTCCTCGGCCCAAGCTGACGCCAGCTCACCGTTGAATTGGTGAGGTCGAATCCTGCTGTATTCGTATCGCGCATCGAGCCTCGATTCCTACCCATCAACAAGAAGTCACTTCAATGAGCCAACAAACTGAAAATGACGTTAAAGCAATTCGGCATGAGCTGCAGGGTGGAGAGGAGGATTTGACGTACAACCGTCCCAGATCATTGAAATACTATGTTCGGGATATCCATCAGCAGCTCGGAAGATGGCTTGCCCACCAAGGCTATGCTGAGGACAGACGCCGCTATGAGCTCAGTTGGGCGCTTGGGTTGGTTGGAGTTATCGGCGTTTTGCTCGCGATAACTCGTTCTGCCAATAGCGACATCGAGTGGGTGAGTGAGCACACTGTCGCATTTCGTTTGTGGGCCGTAGTGTTTTGCACGATCTTCATCGGCGTATCCTTTGAGCGATCAGCCGTCGTTAGGTCTCTATGGAGCTTCGCGAGCACCAAGTTTCTAATCTCCGTCATCCTTTCAGGGGTAGTGCTGTATTCAAGAGGGAACGCTGCGGCCTACGTGAATGGTGTCTTTCATGTGGATGCATCGGCACTGCCGATCACGCTCGTGTTCACAACCGGGCTACTCATTATCAAGCTTGTGCTCCCGTTCGTGCTCACTGCCGCTCTGGTGCTTTCCTTGGCTCATGGATTCATCAGTGCAGGCTGGATCAAAGGCAAATTGGCAGGTGAGGCGCCTCACGAACCACCGTTATATTCGGTTCTCGCAGTGCTCGTTTCTGGGGTGATCTTGTACTTCGGTTGGGGCTGGTCCCACGACCAGATTGCAGATTCCAGAGTGCCGGAGAAGGTCTACCTCATGGCGAACGCCCTGGATTTCAGTTACTCCCATGAGTGCGGCAACATAGCGCCTGACAGGCCAGTAGTCTTTCTCGGAGCGGCTCAAGAGGCTGTTCTGGTTGCGCCCTACAAGCTTTCCAGCTTCGACTTCGCTGAGTTCTTCGAGAATACAGTCACCGTGCCCACCAATTTCAATCGGTTGCGCTGCGAATACAAATCCGAGCCTGTGGCCGAGGAGCTTGGATTTGATTAGGCACTCTTAACGCCCGCTGCTACTAGCGGGTAACCGCGCTTCTGCTATTAGCACAAACTGCACTGAAAATTGAGACCTGAATATGCGGGAGGCTGGAGCGCGGCACCAGAACAGCTCCGATAAGCGTTATGACAGTCTTGCGGTTCTTCAGCCTCCTTTTCCCTGCACCAGAGGACGCTCGGGTTGTGCGTACCGTTGTGGAGTCAACCATACAGATCTCCAGATTTATTAACCCTTGCTCATTCAGCCTGATGTGAAGACGCTTAAGCATCTAGTCGAACGCCACTAGATTGTCCTCGTCACGAAAGCGCTGATATACCGTCGACCATGTGGCGAAGCGCTCGGGCATGTCGTACCAAGCAGCACCAGAGCAGAGCATTCAGAGCACGCAGTTAAGCGTCAGCCGATCATCTGCCCTTGTGCGTAAGTTACGATGGGATTCACTGAAGATGTCTGCAACAAAATTCCAGGATGCGTAGGGTAGTTTCTACCGTTTGGCCATCGCGGGCTCCTGCCTTTGATCACACGGACTTGACTGAGTCTCGACATTTGGTGGGCCCAAATGAGTTTCAGATGATTTCGTACAGAGCCTAATCTCCAAACCGGATTTGGTGAAGACCGGGCTTGACCCACTCAGCGTTCCGACAACTACATACTCATAGACCGACTACAACATTTATACATTACAACAGGTCACGCGGAGAGCATAGTGAATTTGGCATTAGCAGTGGGTGCACGCAGTATTCATTAGGCACGCTGAAAGTTGAAAACTCCCTTACTTGTAGCTGACGATTAAGAAAGTTTAAATGCGGAGCCTTCAGGGGATCGGCAAAAGTCGGGCTCGATTAGCTGAACCAGTATAAAGACACTAAAAAACGCCGCTAAATTTTTTTGCATTATTTATTTAAGGTCACATTGGCTACATTTCCACAGGCAATTCTTTCAATTGCACGAATGAGAACACAGCTACAACAATTCGCTTATCCGTACAAGCCTATAAGTGTAGGGGGTTGAAATCACTAGGCGATGAATATAAATTGAGACCGGCACTATTAAAAATAAAAGTTTTCAACTTGAAAAAACAGGCATAATTAAAAGTAGCTTGTGCGCACTTGCAACGCGCAAGCACTCAATTCAAAAGGAATTTTAAATGAGAAAATTGTCCGCGTTTGAGATTGCTCAGGTATCAGGTGCTGGTGCTGACACTACGTTTGTTTCAGGTGTAGGGGGAGCTTTAGGTGGAACATTAGGCGCCGCTGTAGGAAGCAGATTTGGAATGACTACGGCCGGCATGGCACTTGGGAGCGGGGCAGGAAGTGCAGTTTCAGAAGTCGCATGGGGAGCGATGAAGGATGCCGCAAGAGGTGCAGACACCAGCGCGTTCAGAGGCACATCTTTTTTCCCGCAGACCCCCACTGCTAACTGATAAATTCATATTCGTCTAGGCGTGCAGGAAGCACTAAGCAGCACGCCTAGTCGATTTTATTAGTCACAGAACGGTGGTGTTTAACAAATGACAAAAGAACCAGTAAAAAAATATAATATTATCGATCAAATTACGGCGGATCACGCAAAGATACTAGCTCTAATTGAAAACATAACAGTGACCTTTGTAATGACCGCAATAGTTTTCATCATGCTGGAAAAAACCGGAATAACTCATTCTTTCTTAATCGCAGGACTTCTAGGAGGAACTATTGCCTCCTTCGTATTTTTTTTAAAAAAAATGTATTACAATGAGGCTTTTTCCGAGGCGGCAATAGATAAAAGTGTGCATTTCGAACTTGTCGAGAGAGCTATATTAACTTCCGATTATTCCAAAGCAAAAAGGTGCGAATACCGCCCAAACAAAAGAATGTTCAGTCGGTTTTATCACTGCCAATCAGAACTAATTACAATAAGCGACATGAAAAGCCATGTAAAAATAACTGGCCCATTCCATAAAATAAAAGAAATCATAGAAAAACTAGAGTCACCGACCCTGTGACATCCTCAAAAAGAGCGCCTTACCTCGAAAGTTAGGCGCCAGTCCCCTCACCAAAAAATCATACAAGTATTACTGAATCAACCTCACTATTTTAAAATCAAGTTTTACCATACCAATATCGAGAGTGTCGAGACCAGCAGAGGAATGGACACCTCAAACTAAACACTTGACAACTTTCCGAACAGAGTAGTCTATATTCCTACGCGCCCAGAAGATGCTGTCAGTATCATTTTCTTTAAAATATTTTTTGAGCTCATCTAAGGCATATGCGGCACCTCCGAACGGAAAGCAACAATCTATAATCCAGGTTGCTGCCCCCTCATCCCATTCGGACTCATGCAGCAGAAAATTCGGATCGTTGAGTAAGCGTTGCTCGCTGTCAGGAGCCAAGTTCGCCCAAGTTATATAACCTACAGGATTATCGAAATCGTCAAAGAAGCACATAACTTGTTTATGGTTAATTGCTGGCACCAGCCAAGCTCGAACATCTATCAACCTAAGTGAAAAATAAGCTTGACATTCCATTGCTACCCAGCATGCAAAGCCCATAATTCTAGCTCTTTCTAGGGAACTCTCTTCTCGACAACATGTAAAAAACTTGAATTTTTTATTACTCATAGAAAACACCTCTAATATTTCGATAGAAACAAAACATAGCTTCCATGCTTACAGCCTTGTCCTTAATTTCAGCGAGGGACCCAACACTTTTAGTGTTGTATCGTTTATCTTCAACAACAAACAGACCAGTTAATGCATCAAACTGCACAACGACAGATTCATCCTCCCAAAAACTCAGGATAAATCCTTCGTCATATTTAAATGCTTGCGACCCAGCAAGTATGGACCTTTCAATTATTTGCCTATATCGAGATATGTCTTCACTCCCCCTACTACTCCGAATAGTGTCAGAGATTTCATCTTGGAGCTCAATCAGCACAGAACTACACCGATTTAATCTTGTTAAATTTATTGCAATGCAAGCAGCTAGATTTTTACGCCTCACGCCCCGAATGCTTGCCTCTGAAACGACCAAATCGAATAGGCTGCCATAACTGGTGACTATCTGACTTAAGAGGGAGCGATCTTCACAAATCCAAGATAAATCCAAAATTTCGTCATTAAGCTTTCCATTTAAAAGCTGCATGTAAAATCTGGAAATCCAGTGTTCGTAACCTATCCATGAGCCAGCGGAAATAGGAACAACGGCATATTTATCTTTAGCTAAAACCCTTCTTAGATTTTGTGAAAACTCTAAAAAACTCGGATGATCATTAATGTGCCTTATAATGAATAGTGGAAAACCAACCTGTAATGCGTTACACAACGAGAGCGTTTTCTCAAACTCAATATCGAATGCCGAAATTGATTTCTCAAAAATATTACTAGACTCCTCTAAGGAGACAACACCATACTTACTGAGGTAAAAACACATCTCTCTGACACTGTTAATTGCGGGCGCGCGCTCCTCCTTAAAGTTATTAACATTAAACCCACTCCACCATAATCGATCTGAAAATACTGCAGAACCAGCCAAATCCATCCAAGCACCATCAATTGTTATATTCGACGCACTAACATTTGCATGATAAATTCGCTTAGATCTAGCCGTTGCAAATTGCCTAGCATAGCGAGTAGCCAGCTCCACCATGCCAAGACTTAATCGTTCAAAAAGCACACCAGGTTCTTGGCCATTACTTTTACCAGGCAGGAACGAAATCAGTTTTTGCATTACAGTACTTACACGTTTAGCATCTTCACTTAATGCGCTATATTTTTTCTCTTTAAAATATATTGCTCTAATGAAATGGGCCGGTCGTACTGCAGGAAGTCTAACCAAAAGAGCTCGTGCATGGGGCACATTAGTCTCCTCAAATTCGACCTCTAAATCTATAATAGCAACTGTTCTTACCGCTCCATATGGAAGCGCGAGTTGGACAATCTCTGCCCAAACTGATTCGTGGATAGCAATATTTAGAGACAGGAATCCATTTGCATGGGAGTTGCCATATGCATCTGGAGGTCTTATCCCTACTAACTTATTGACACCCAGTCCCTTTAATTGAAAGACCCCATCAAAACCACATCGAGCGCCGCCGCCATTGGTTAAGATTCCATCGCCGCCATAACGTTCAGCGAAAAAAATTTTTTTATCATCAAGGCCTCTCGCCGTTACATCTCCAGCGACAGTCACATAGCTGTAGTTCGATAGTATCTCCCCATCGCTTAAGTTACATTCAAGATTTGCATTGCAATATACAATTTTTCCTGTATTAGTCTTTACAGTTTCAAAAGGTACGAACACCTCTGACAAATCGGCCAACGTTAGCTTTTCCATAAGTGCTCCTTACCTAGAAAAATCGCTTAACTCTTTATAGTTACCACTCACTTCAAAGTGCAGCGCCAGCGCACCATCAAATGATATCAGTCGGTCAGTTGTCGCTTTCCATTCAGCAATACTGTGATACGCATTAATAAACCAACTCAGATTTTCACATAGATTCCCAAATGCTGAGTTTATCTGCATGACATCACCAAACTTAATGGAGCCAGAGAAGAATCGCGGAACTGCCAACAAGCTACTAAGCACCAATGAAAGCTGACCATAGCTTTCTGTAAACAGTGACAGGCGCACCTTCACGCGAATGGTTCGGCGCATATTGGCTAGACTCAATTCGAGTTTATCGCCAATATGATTCATCTCACAGTTTCGTGTGATCTTGGAATAAATCGATTTTTTTTGGTCGCGAAATCGCACTAAAGCATATCTGAGATCGGCCTCTGACTTCTGCTGATTATTATTCAATGAAACTAGTTTGAATCCGATTTTCTGACTGATATACATACCAACAAATGTATATAAAATCGCGCTCCAAAACATATAAGCTGGAACCGTTGCCCCCCAAAAAGATGCGTTGCCCGAAATAGCTATTAATACCACGCTGAATGACGCCACACTTGCTAACGTATAAATTAATCCGCAGGCCAGATAAACGGTAGAAAACGTAAACTTGTTGATATCTTCAGCAATACGCTGATCTGGATTGTCGACGCGACGCCCAACTTGCTCAGGCTGTGGGAATTGGATTATCCACGTCGAAATATAATGATCAGTCAACCACCGACGCCATTTTAGCGCTAAAATATCCACTAAGTAGGTAGTGAGCACCGAACGTCCCACGGAAAAGCATACAATCCCAAAGAAAACTAATGCTAGTGTGTAAAATTTATGGGCGTTTAGTTCTTGAATAGCATTATAGAAGTGCTTGTACCACTCATTGAGCGCCAATGCAGTCACCACCCCCAAGAGTGAGAGCATCACCAACGCTATCAGTGAGCACCATGCAAAACTCTTCTCATCCGACTTCCAATATAACGAAACCAATAAGAAGGTATTATGCATAAAGCTACTTTCGTTAAGTTTTTCCGTATTCGTACTCGGTTCATCGACATCCATCATGGCTTCTCGGTTTATTTTAAATTTATATTTTTAACTTCTGAAACTTAATGTCAAATACGATTGGCTATAACGCCCAAAATCCCAAGCGCCCCAAGCTAGCCGCTAACTTTAAACGCGCCATTTGCCAACTGTTTAACGCATTGATGTGTTGCTGCTCTGCGGTCGCGTACGCGTTCAAGGCGCTGAGTAATTCAATCATGCTTCCAACGCCGGATCGGTAACGGCCTTGCACCACGTCCAGAGCCTGGTTGGATTGTTCAACCCATTCGGCCGTTCTTTCTAGTGACCGTGTTTCAGTGGTTAGTGCTTGATAGTTACCCCACAGGTCTATGGAGATTCGCTGTTCAACATCGGTCATCTCGGCTTCTCTCGCCTCCAGTTGCGCCTGAGCGCCTCGTACCTGGTAAGTGCGCTCGAATCCTTCAAACAACGGTATATTCAGCTGCACCCCGATGCTGTTCTCACGCGCTCGACTATCACCATTGAACGCCATTGATTGGTTTAGCTGGACATCTGAGGCGCTGGCGATAAATGACAGCGTAGGGCGGCCTTCTGCCTTACTCTCTTCTATGGCAGCTTTGGCCGCATCCAGCCGAGCTTTGGCTGCGACGAGCAATGGGTGATCCTGTTTGGCTTGCTCAAGCAACTCATCAATGCCTTCGACAAACCGTGTATCGGGACGCCGAGTCAGGCTTCCTACTAACTCTAACGGTGTTTGCGGCGGCAGCCCCATGCGCAGGGCAATAAGGCCCTTGGCATTGACCAAGGCCCCATTGCTGCGGACTTCATCGAGTGCTGCTTGCGAATACGCAGCTTGAGCCTGAAGGCGGTCCGACAGCGCGGCTGCGCCGGCGTTATATTTGGCACTGGCGACCTTGAGGTTTTCGGCCGCCAACGCCGCCACCTGAGCGGCGGCAACCTGACTGTTTTGTGCGGCCAGTGTGTCGTAGTACAGCTGGGCAGCCAGTATGAAGGTTTGCTGTAATTGCTCATCTTGATTAGCGTTTGCCGCAACCAACAATTGGCGAGCATTGCGCAAAGCTGCGTCGCGCCGACCAAAATCAAACAGCACCCAGCTCAGGGCCAATCGATGATCCATTTGGCTTTTATGACCGTGGCTGGAGTATTCCTCACGCTGATCATAATCCGTATCGTTGCGACCCGTGGTGATACCCGAACTGGCATTGAGCCTCGGAAGATACGCCGACTGTCGCCCCCCCACATTAGCCGCTAAGGCTCTGGCATTGGCCCAGTTCAAGCGTGCTTGGGGATCGTGACAGAGCACCCGCCCTATCATGTCCTCTAGTGTTAAACGCGCGGGTACCGGACTGGTTTCACACACGCCGGGAACACTGTCAATATGTTGAGTTGCCGTGCGCGAGACCGTGCGTTCAGTCGCGAATACATCCAGACCTGCTGCCAGGCCGCACTGAGACCGGGCACAAAGACAAACCGTTAAAGCTACGACGTACGCGGCGCTCGTCACGAGGTGACCGTGCCAATGGCATGAATGCAATGAGCCTCTGCAAACGGAGCCTGCACAATCCGCCCATGCTCCAGCACCACTACACGATCTGCTGACGCAATTGTCTCAGCACGATGAGCGATGATAATCCGCGTCACATCAAGCGCTCGCACCGTCTCATTGACCTGTTGCTCGCAGGCCACATCCAAATGACTGGTAGCTTCGTCGAGAATGAGGATGTCGGGTTTCTTGTAAAGCGCCCTGGCTAACAGAACTCGCTGTTTCTGGCCACCCGACAACACCGTCCCCATATCACCCACCAGCGTGTTGTAACCCATCGGCATGGCCAGGATGTCGGTATGAACGGAGGCCATACGCGCGCACTCCATCGCCCAGTCCAAATCAGGGTTTGATTCAAAGAATACGATGTTGTCTGACAGTGAACCGGCGAACAGACAGTCATCCTGCAAGACTGTCCCGATCTTGCTGCGATACGTATCAGCCCCTAGTTGCTGTAGATCACTTCCGGCCATGTAGATCCGGCCCTCAGTGGGTTGAAAGATTCCCAAAAGCAAACTGACTAGGGTGCTCTTTCCACTGCCAGAAACGCCCGTGATAGCAACCGACTCACCTTGCGCGATGTAAAGATCGAGACCATCAAGCACGAACGCTTCTTGATCGGAATATCTGTACTTCACGCCCTTAAGTTCAATATCGATCGAGCATGAAGGCCAAGTCGTGCCCTTTGGTGTGCCGCCACTATCTTCCGGTGGATGCATGACAATGTCAGCCAGCCGTTCACCTTGAAGACGTAGCATATGTAGCTCAAACAAATGATCGATCAAGTTCGCAACGCGACTTACAAACTGACTTTTGTAAGCCATGAACGCGATCAAAACGCCGACAGTAAACTGGTTATTCATGACCATCGATGCACCTAGCCCGATGGCAAGTAGGTTTTCCAACCCGAATATCAAACCGTTCAGTTGCGTATAGATCAACTGCAACTTCTGCGTTCTCAAACCGGCGTTGATCTGTTTTACCAACAAGCCAAGCCAGGCAAGGCGTCGTTCATTCTGGCGCTGAAACAGCTTGATTGGCCGCATGCCGCGAACAGTTTCTAGAAAGTGACTTTCCTGCCGAGCGGCATGAACAATCTGTTCTTCACTGGCCCGACGCAAGGGGTAGTACCAAGCCCATCGAACCACCACGTACAGGATCATCGCCGCAGCGGCAATGGCTGCCAGCAACGGGCTGTAGATAAACATGAGGATGAAGGTAGCGACGGTCATCAAACCATCTAGGACGGCAGAAAAGAACGCCGCCGTCAGCGTCCCCTGTATCACGTCGACCGCACCGAATCGTGAAACAACGTCCCCTAGATGGCGCTTTTCAAAATAGTGGACCGGCAAGCGTAGCAGATGGCTAAATACATTGGCTCGCCACTGCACGCTCAACAGCGTGCTCATATGCATCATCACCCAGGCCCGTATTGCGCTCACCACTTGATGCATCAGCAATAACAAACCAAAACCAATAATTAAGGTTGTCAGCAAGTCGCGATCTTGGGTGACCAGCACGTTGTCGAGTGTCCACTGCAGTAAAAAGGGACTGACCAGCGAGAACACTTCCAGTGCCAGTGCTAAGGCCAGCACCTGTCCAAGGGAGCGATAGAGACCGTTCACTCTTCCCAGCATACTCATCAGTTTGACCTGAGGCTTCGGCTCCTGCTTTTCAAATTCTCCGCCCGGCCAGACCTCGAGCGCTACACCAGTAAAAGATTTGCTGGCCTCGGTCATGCTCAGATAGCGGATGCCACAAGCAGGGTCATGCACAATAAGGCGATGGCTCTCTAAGGCCTTGAGAACAACGAAGTGGTTGAAGTTCCAGTGCAAAACACAGGGTAACTTGAGTTTGCTCAGATCTTCAAGTTCCAGCCTGACAGCCCGAGTGCCGAGATTCAGTTGGTCGGCGGTCTGGATCAGTTGCTTGAGCGTGCTACCTTTGAGCGACACATTGAATTGACGGCGCAGGTCCATCAGCGCTGCGTGATGACCATGGAAGCCCGAGATCATTGCAAGGCACGCCAGGCCGCATTCCGTCGCTTCGGTTTGCAGAATCAAGGGCAACCGTCGGCCCATTCGCAAGGAAATCGCGTCTAGATAGTTCATGAGGCGCTCCTAGAGTTTGCCAGTCAGGCTGTAGAGCGGCTCAAGCACCCACTCATAAAGATGGCGGGTCTCTTGCAGAATATCGGCTTCAACCAACATTCCGGTTTGCAACGGATGAGGCGTGCCGTAAGCCAGTACCGACTGCGCCTCGATATCCACGCGAATGCGATAGAATTGCTCGCCCTCCAGGCCAAGCCCCGGCACGCTACCGGTCATATTTGCCAGTTCAGTAGCGGACAGCGTTGCCTTGGAGATCGAGGCAACTTTACCGTGATGTTGGCCGAACTTCTGATACGGATAGGCCTGGTAACGCACCCTTACTGGGTCATCGACATTGATAAACCCGATGGCTTTGCTGGGTGCATACAACTCAGCTTGCAGGTACGAATCGGCAGGCACAATGCTCATCAGTGCACGTGCACTATCGACCGTCTGACCCGGCTCGGCCAGGATCGCCGTGGCCACGCCCGCTTGCGGAGCCGTAATGTTCAAAGCGCGCTTGGCTTCACTTTCAATCAACTCCTGCTGAACACCTGAAAGCGAGCGCTGGACACCGGCTAACTGGTTTTCTTGCCGTGAGGACAGCCCCGAAAGCTCATGCTGAGTTTCCACGAACTGCTGGTTAAGTGTTGACATCTCTCGGGCCAGCCCCTGAAGGGTCTGACGCTGCCCAAGCAGCTCGGCCTGACGTTGTTGAAGTTGATCCATTGAGATATAGCCTTTGTCCATCAATCCTTGATAACGGTCGGCAGCATTAGTTGCCAACGCCACTAGCTGTTCCTGGCTGGCTATCTGCTGAGCGAGTGTGACTAATTGCCGCCGAAAACTTGAAAGTTTGCTTTGTAGGCTCTGTCGCTCTTCGGATTGAAGTTGCTTTATTTTCATCAACTCATCGCTCAGAGACGCTCGCCTTTGTACCAATTGCTCACTGACTTCTGCTTGTACAGGCCGTGAGTCTCCGGCATAGCGTTCGCTGGAAAGTCGAAACAGTAGATCACCTTGTTTTATCGGCTGCCCTTCTTCAATAAATCGCTCCAGCACCAATCCATATTGGGGTGAGCGTATTTTAATTTGGCCCGAAAACGGCACTAACTGCCCCGAAACCGTAATGCGTTTGGTGTAACTGCCAAACACAAAAAAAACGACGACCATTGCCGAAAAAAATGTTGCGACGATTGTAAATACAGCGAACGAGACTGGTTTTACGAGCACTATCTCGCCCAGCCAGTTGGCTTGCCGTGAGGTAAATGCTTCAAGTCGAAACAAGGGGGTGGGCGGCGTCACAGTCTGTCCTTATTTTCTCTTTGTTAGGTTCCTGCGCTGGAAAGAGTGCACTCTTTCAGACCAGTCACGCGTCTAGAACGAACGACACCCCTGCCCGCCAAAAATAAAAAATCGCTCAGGGTAAATTTTTGGCTTGCCTATTCGTTAGCTATAACGTCGAACAGCTTAAAGGAGCCTTTAAAAGGCTTGACTCTATTCGGGGCCGCTGTTGAAACACATAAATATTAAATAAATTGCATGGAGCATTGAGAGTGAAATTAACCTGCCGTGAGGACGATATAATTAGACTTTTGGTTAAAGGGCTAACTAATAAACAAATTGGCCGGAAGCTGGATATCAGCGACCATACTGTCAGAGACCATATATCATCGATGCTAAAAAAAACCAAGACGGCCAGTCGTGTAGAGTTGGCGGTTCGCGCTATAGAGCTGAATGTTTTAAATTAGAGCACATGTGTTTGTTTTTTTACTTTCGCAGAGAACAAACTTTTAGTCACCCCCTACAACGGTAGGAGGTGGATTACCTAGTGGCAGCGCTCGAGCATGTGTTAAGTTGCAATGATGATTTTGAGTCATCACTTTGGCTTTGGCCGCAAACACAACGCGTAGCGCCAAGCCCGCACTCTGCGGGTGTTGGACTTGCTCGAGCGCATTAGAAGGATCTACATGCAACCGTTTTCTTTACTGTCTATCGGAGCAGTGTTTGCTCTGGCTTTCTCCTTCTGTGCGCCGGGCATGGCTCAAGCAGATGAGGACTATACCGACCTGTCGCTCACATACGAGAAAAGCAATCAGCGCTACGTCGTCGATGCCAACGGTAGCTTTATCCTCGACGTCGAGTTGGTCGCACGCATTAACGAAGATCGTGCCATAGACTCCAACGCACAACGCCCCATCAGTTTTAACCAGTCGCTCGAGACATTGGATATCGTCGAGGCTTTCACACAAAAGCCTGATGGTCGCAAGGTGATCGTTGGCCCTGAACAAATCAGGGAGCAGCAGGAGCAGGCTTCTTCCCGGGCCCCAATGTTCCAGGACACGCGGGTGAAAGTGGTTATTTTTCCCGAGGTGGAGGTAGGTGATCGTTTGGTCCTGCACTACAAGCGCAAACGTAAAACAGCCCTGTTCCCACAGCAATTTGAAGATACTTTCTTACCTGACTTCTATCAGGTGGAACAGATGAGTCTCACTTATGACCTGCCTGCCGATAAACCGCTTTATGCGGCTAACCGGGGCTTCAAGGCAGTCACGCCCGCCGCTGCCGCCGGACGCAAGGTATATCGCTGGGACTACGTCCCTGGCAAAAAGCACCGGGTTGAAGTGGGCTCCGTCTCTTATGCAGATTACGGTGATTTCGTGGCGGTATCGACTTTTGCGAACTTCAAGGAATTTGCTCAGGCCTACGAGGCAAGGGCTGCTGTCGAAGTGACGCCTGTCATCTCCGCCCTTGCCAAGGAGATCACGGCCAATCTTCAGACACCCCGCAGCAAGGCGTTGGCGCTCGGTGACTGGGTGCGCAAAAACATTCGGTATGTAGCGGTCTACGTTGGTCCAGGTGGCGTAGTACCTCATCAGGCTCAGGCTGTGCTGGACAACCGCTACGGTGATTGCAAGGACCATGTCGCACTGCTCGAAGCCTTGCTGCGGGCTGTCACAATCGAAAGTTCCCCCGCACTGATAAACCTGGGTAATTCCTATGTGTTACCGCAGGTGCCAGCACTGGGAGTGCTCAACCATGTGATCACTTACGTGCCGGAGCTTGATCTGTATATAGACTCAACGGCTACGCCAATTGCGGCGGGCTATCTGCCTATCCCTGAATTGGGCAAACCGGTGATTTTGACCAAAACCGGAGAACCGGCGTATACCCATGCACTTCAACCCAGCCATGGCAATACTGAGCAGTCCTTCAAGATTCACGCTAGCGGTGCCTCGGACTTCAGTCACGTTTCAACGGTAGATGGGTGGGGGGCAGAGTTCAACCGTTACGTTTTCAGATCTATTGCGCCTAAAGACCGCGATCAACTGGTCCAGAACGTATTGCAGATGGTAGGCCAGACAGGCTCGGGCACATTCAGCAGTGACGCGCTGACAGGCAATGCGAGTAGCTTCAAGACTGAACTCAAAGGTCGTGCTGACAATCTGGTGACCCTGCCTGGACCGAGCGGAGTTCCGACATTCACCAGCCTGGCAGGTGGTATTTTGCAGAACACTTTGAGCTTCGCGTCTGAGAAGGAGCGCACTCAAAGCTTCACGTGCCTTTCCAGTGAAGCAGAAGAACAAGCGCGGTTTGAGTTTCCGAAAGGAGTGAGTATCGTTGCGCTTCCCAGGGCTCTATCGCTGCAAAAAGCTGGATTTGACTACAGCTCTACATATCGGCAGCAGGGGAATGTGGTGTTGATCACCCGCCGTGCTAAGTTTTCCCACTCTAAAACGGTTTGTAGCCCGCAGGATTTTGAGGAAATGAAACCAGTGTTGGAACAGATGCTCAATGACCTTAAAAGTCAGATCATCGTACATTCGTAAAATAGATAAGGATATATTATGAGAAAACTATCAGATAGTGAGATTTTAAGCGTTTCAGGTGCTAGGGATGGTCTGAAGTAGCCACGTATTTCTGGCTGACTTCGGTCACCGCCGATTTGGAAGTTGGCGGGTCGATCCAAAACACTCAGATCACTCACTCATTCCCGTCTTTTTAGCCGCTGCGAGCACCTCGCTGCGGCCATTCCCCACATTACAGGCGCACCTCTCCTGCAATGCCCAGTAAATGTCGGCGGGCCATCCACAGATTCGACAACGCAAACAGCGTCACCAGCTGTGCCGTGTTCTTGGCTAGGCCACGGAAACGCGTCTTCACATAACCGAACTGGTGCTTGATCACTCGGAACGGATGCTCGACCTTCGCCCTTACCTGCGCCTTGGCTTTTTCGATTTTGCGCTTGGCTTTGTACAGGACGCTGCGCTTGCCCAGTTTCTGGTAGGTGCTGCGCCGGGCGGCAATCTGCCAGATGACTTGGCGACCTTCATGCTCGAGGCGTTTCTCCACTCCGGTATAACCGGTATCGGCACAGACCACGTTTTCGCCGCCGTGCAGCAGCTTATCGACCTGCGTGACATCTGCCACATTGGCCGCGGTGCCCACCACGCTATGCACCAGGCCCGACTCGTCATCCACACCGATATGGGCCTTCATGCCGAAGTACCATTGATTGCCTTTCTTGGCCTGGTGCATTTCCGGGTCACGCTTGCCGTCCTGGTTCTTGGTCGAACTCGGCGCATGAATCAGCGTGGCATCGACGATGGTGCCCTGGCGCAGCGACAGGCCGTGATCACCCAGGTAGCCATTGATCACGCCCAGAATCCCTGCCGCCAGCTCGTGCTTTTCCAGTAGGCGACGGAAGTTGAGGATGGTGGTTTCGTCGGGAATGCGCTCCAGGTTCAGCCCGGCAAACTGGCGCAGAATAGTAGTCTCGTACAGTGCCTCTTCCATCGTTGGATCGCTGTAGCCGAACCAGTTTTGCATCAGATGGACACGTAGCATCGCCATCAGCGGATAGGCCGGACGACCACCATCACCCTTCGGGTAGTGCGGTTCGATCAGTGTAATCAGCCCCTTCCACGGCACCACCCGATCCATCTCGATCAGGAACAACTCTTTACGGGTCTGTTTGCGTTTTCCGGCGTACTCGGCATCGGCGAAAGTCATTTGCTTCATCGGAAAACTCGGCGGGTGGAGTCGGGGTACTTTGCCAAAATCAAGGAGTCTTTTTGAGGGTTCCCCTAGCTTGTAGCCAGCCATTATTAAAGACTACGGTCGAGAATGGGCCTTCAATGCGTTGTTGTTAGCACAGTCAAGCGTTGCGTTTCAGAAAGAACTCCCTGTCGAACGCTTCGACAATTGGCATGGCAATGCGCAACTGATGGTGGCCATCGGTGCTGAGGGACACCAGATTCGCACGCTGGTCTTCAGGATTCGTCCGCTTTTCGAGAAGCCCATCTCTTTCCAGACGAGATACGATTTGCGAAATATGCATCCGGTCCATACCGGTAAAGTTCGCGATGCCATGCTGAGTGACCAGTTCGCATTCTCGAGTTAGCCAGCCACATACCGCTAGGATGGCGAACTGCGGCTGGGTGAGCCCCAGGGGTTTCAGGCGGGCATTGAGTAGGCGTTGCCAGTCCAAGAAGTCGCGCCATAGCCGGAATCCTGGGCTGTCGCTCGGTCCCGAGTAAGTAGAGCCACTCCAGTTCACGTCGAAGGCTGGTTTGCTCGCACTCATGATGTGCTTACATGGGCTTCACTGAATTGTTTGAGGCCGCGCATTGTATTGGGCAGCGATGCCTGAATGGACTTCCCGACCAAGTACTGAAATAGAAAGCTCAAAGGTCCGGAGAATTCGACCCAATGAGTTGCCACAGTCCATCCACCGCTCTCCGCTAGGCGGTGCCCGAACAACATGCGGCATAACGGCAACTGACTCTGGACCGAGAACGACTTGCCTTCGGTCACTTCGACGATCTGTATATTGGCCTTAGGACCAGTCCTTGGCTTCAGCCAGCCCTTGGCTCCCTGCATGAGACCGTCGGGCAGGCTTGCACTGGCCACTTCCGGGTCCCAATCGGCCCAGCATGCGGCGTCCTGATACAGCCGGAACACCTGCTCAGGCTTCGATCTAATCTCAATGGACTCTTCGAATTGCATAGACCGCATCCTGTGTTGGTTGTTGAAATATAATAGTAAATGCATTTACAAAATTAAACTACAGAACACTCTCATTTGAGGAAAATCTAGCCACTCGATACCCTTGAATTATTTTGGAGGGCGGGATGAGCCGCTATCGGCTGCGCGCTGATCAGTGGGAACGGATCAAGGATCTGTTGCCTGGAAAAGTCAGCGACCGAGGTGCCACGGCCCGTGATAATCGATTGTTTGTAGAAGCTGTGCTGGGTGGCCCGAACCGGAGCCCCTTGGCGTAATCTGCCCGATTTCTATGGCAATTGGCATCGCGTGTACGTTCACTATGACCGATGGTCACGCAAAGGCGTCTGGCTAAAACCGATGGCCTCGCTTTGTGGTGATGCTGATCTGGTAGTGGGGCGTCTGGGCCGGCTCCTAGTGGCCAGGAGACAGGACCGGATGGCGTAAGGGTGGTGATCGATTGTGCTCGGTGAGCCTTTGACTGGAACGGTGGGCGAGAGGTAGCGCCATCGGCGGCTCTCTGGAAGCTCGAAAGGGAAAGTCCAGACATTTTGCCAAAATCAGGAAGTCTTTTTCAGAATTTCCCTAGGCGCTGTATGCTAGATATGTAGCCTAGCGTGCTTACTTCGCTGGCTTGGGCTCGGGCTGCTTGAGAGTGTCAGATTTTTTGTGTGCGGGCCGTTAACGGCCTGCCGTTAGGCAGGCCTTAGTTTTACCAGGTCGGCCTGATAAATCGATCTCCATACAAGATCGCAAATTGATTCATCGCACTCTTCCAGTCGTGTGCCGGCTTGCCCCAGTTTGCGGTGATATTGCGTAAGCCCAACCAGATTAGCTTCGTCGCGGCATCGTCCGTTGGGAAATGGCCTCTGGTCTTGATGATCTTGCGCAACTGAGCGTTGATACTCTCGATGGCGTTCGTTGTGTAGATCACTTTACGTATGCCGGGGCAAACACGAAGAAGGGGATAACTCGATCCCACGCCCGCTTCCAGGCCTTTGCGACCGTTGGATATTGCTTGCCCCAAGGGCCGGTTTCGAAGGCTAACAGCGCTTGTTCAGCGGCGTCAGCGTTGAGTGCCTGATAGATCGGCTTCAACGCTTTCGCCAGCTCGCGGCGCTTATCCCAAGGCGCGTAATCAAGACTGTTACGGATCAAATGCACAATGCAGGTCTGCAACGTCGTCTCGGGAAATACCGCGCTCAGCGCTTCAGGCATACCTTTGAGGCCATCAGTTACTGCGATCAAGACGTCCTCGACACCTCGGGTTTTGAGGTCGTTGAAGACCTTCATCCAAAACTTCGCACCTTCGGTTGTTTCAATCCAAATGCCCAAGATGTCTCGGGCTCCATCCGGCAAGACACCCAGCGCCAGGTAGATTGCCTTGTTGCGAACCAAACCTTCGTCGCGAATTTTGACTCGCAACGCATCGAAGAAAATCACCGGGTACATCGGCTCAAGCGGTCGTTGTTGCCAGGCAGTGACTTCGTCTAAAACCGCATCGGTCACTGAGCTGATGAAATCGTGAGAGACCTCTGTTCCGTACTGTTCGGATAGAAATGCACGGATCTCACGGACCGTCATGCCTCGGGCATACATCGCAATGATCTTGTCATCAAAGCCCGTAAAGCGGCGTTCATGTTTTGGGATCAGGATCGGCGCAAAACTTCCATCGCGATCTCTGGGGATGTCCAGGCGAAGCGGGCCGTCATCGGTGAGCACCGTTTTGCCGCTCTTGCCGTTGCGCTGGTTACTCGACTCCTCAGGGCGCTCCGCGCCCTGAGGATAGCCAAGGTGGTGACCCAGTTCGGCACCAAGGGCTCGCTCGATCAGCGCCTTTTTGAACGCCATCGACGCATCCTGAATGGCTTCGGCACTCATCGGACCGCTGACGAACTGGTCGATTAGCTCTTTGGGAATGGTTGGAAGATCACGCGGGGCCTCACGGGCCGGTTTCTTTTTGGTCGGCATATATGCACCTCTTCTGCAATGTTATGCCCGAACACAAAATTTATGACAGTCCCGGCTGCTTCCTTGCGCGCGTCTTGCGCTCACTGACCAGCGATGAACTCCGTTGCACCAACTGCTGCTCCAACGTGTCGCCACGCGCCTGCTGTGCTGCAGCGTTTTGCAGTGCTTGACCTAGCGCGGCCTGCGTCCCCTCAATTCTATGTTGCAACCGCTCAAGCTGGTTGCCTGCTTCCTTCACTTGGGCGGTCATGCGCTTGCTCTCTTCCCGGGCACGATCGACTTCACGATGCGCGCGATCCTCGACCCCGCGCACATAAATTTCCTGTGTGACTCGTTCCTGCTCAGCCTTGAGCCGCAATTCCTGCAACGCCTGATGCAAGGTCCGGCTCTGCTGCTGCGTGTCATCGCGTTCCCGCAGCTGGCTGTCGCGCTGCTGCTGGAGTTCTTGAATCTGCGTCGCACGCTGTTCCAGAAGCAACTCCAGGTCCGCCAAGCGAATCTCGCTAACTTGCTGTGCCGCCTGTGCGGCCATCGCATGTTGTCGAGCAAGTGCGGCGTCCTGACGAGCCTGGTCCTCCACGGCGGCGACTCGCTCGCGTTCGGCAGCCAAGACCTGACGCTGTTCGGACAACGCCTGCTCAGCAACGCCCTGTGCCAGATGGATCGCCTGTTGCCACACGGCGACAAAGGCCTGCGAGACCTCCGCCGGCAACGTCGGCAGGCGAGTCTCGCCGCTCAGCCTTTCGGCCAGCCTCGCCCACCATTGATCGAGCAGCCCACCAACCCGCGCCGGGCTGCCGCGCCCCAGTTCCAGGCGGACACGTTCAACCGTTGGCCGTTCGCCACGGGCTAACACTACGTCGGCGGCGGCAAATACGTCATGTTCCGGCACCCCTACTGCCATGGCTCACCTCAGCGTATATTGGGTCTGATAATAGAATGTTATCCGACGTTATTTCCGAAGACGGAAACTTCAGTCCGATGAACATACTCAATACTACCGATCAGTTAGCGCTGGTCGACGCAACGCCCCTCGACCCGCTGGCCTTGGCACACCACACCCAGGAAGCCGCGGCCGCCTTTATCGCCGCCGGCACCGCGGCCAATACCGTGCGCAGCTACCGCAGTGCCCTCGCCTACTGGTCGGCCTGACTGCAACTGCGTTATGGCCAGGCGCTCGGCAATGCCCCGCTGCCGCCGGCGGTGGCGATTCAGTTCGTCCTCGATCATTTGGCGCGGCCGTTGGCCGACGGCGGCTGGACGCACCTATTGCCGACCAGCATCGACGCGGTGCTGGTGGCCGCCCGGGTCAAGGCCAAGCTGGGGCCGCTGGCGTTCTCCACGGTGAGCCATCGCCTAGCCGTCTTGGGCAAATGGCACCGAATCAATCACTGGGACAGCCCGACCGAAGCGCCGGCTTTAAAAACCCTGCTGCGCGAAGCACGCAAGGCGCAATCGCGCCAGGGCGTAAACGTGCGCAAGAAAACCGCGATCGTCCTGGAGCCCTTGCAGGCGCTGCTCGCCACCTGCGACGACGGCGTGCGTGGTATTCGTGACCGCGCCCTGCTCCTGCTGGCCTGGAGCGGTGGCGGCCGGCGGCGCTCGGAAGTGGTCGGACTGAAAGTGGGCGATGTGCGTCAATTGGATGCCGACACCTGGCTGTACGCCTTGGGTGCGACCAAGACCGACACCGGCGGCGTAAGTCGCGAGAAACCTCTACGCGGGCCGGCGGCAGCCGCGCTGGCCGCCTGGCTTACCGCGGCGCCGGCCGAGTCGGGCCCGCTGTTTCGCCGTCTGTATAAAGGCAACACGGTGGGACGCACGGGATTGTCGGCTGACCAAGTCGCGCGCATCGTCCAGCGCCGCGCCAAACTGGCGGGCCTGGAGGGCGACTGGGCGGCGCACAGTTTAAGGTCGGGGTTTGTCACCGAGGCCGGCCGTCAGGGGGTGCCGCTCGGTGAAGTCATGGCCATGACCGAACACCGCAGCGTGACCACGGTGATGGGTTACTTCCAGGCGGGGGCTCTGCTGGACAGCCGGGCCACAGACCTTCTCGGCCCGAAAGCCTGACCAAGAACACAACTACGCAACGGGATGAAATGATTCGCGAAATCGGCGGGCGCATTGATGAGCGCTGCTGCCTGCCAGTAGAAAGGTAGGCCGGTTGGCGACGCGGCGACTTCTGTAGGTGTCATGGTGCTCCGGCAAGTTCCGCCCTAATCCTTTCCAGGACTACGTCTAGGCTCTCGCCTGACTGAAGAATATAGCCTTCGACGAGGATGCTCAGCGGATGGACATCCATTGTTTGAGCAATATCCGTGAGCTTGCTCACGGTCACTGCCTTGATGCCTCTTTCCAGGGAACTGATGTAGGTCCGGCTACTGATCGCGCCAAAGTCCTCCTGGGTAAAGCCCCTTCTTAGTCGAGCATTTTTTAGAGCCTGCCCGAGAGCCTTGTTGAGTTCCATTTGCGTAACCTGCAAAAGGAACGATGAGGCGACATTGAACACTAAAGGACTACAATCTATAGTGTTCATTTTCTCGTTTGAGGTGGTCTGAATGTTCGTGACTCATCCAGGCGCAGAGCTCCGAAGCGGTCTGCAATTTGGGGATGGCTCCAAGCAGTGGGCAATCGTCGAGCGAGAATTAGCCACGCCTTGGCTACACGTTTGCCTTAAGCAAACCGAGGAGGGCTTCGACTTCCAGCGGGTTTTTTTGGTGTCATGCGTGGACCATTTTCTTCAGCTCATGCACGACTTGCCTGACAACGCTGCAGTGACAAGTGTGATGAGTGTTATGCCCAAAAATGATGGCGCCGGTCAATGGTCCATGGTGCCCGTCCAAGCCATCACAACCCACCCTGATCGGACGCGCCAAACTGTTACTGTAGCGCTGACCGATGGCGCCTCCTACGAAGAAGGCGTGAGAAGCCTTGATCACAATTCGACTATACCGATGCTCTACGTGGCTGGCTGACATCGGTGAGTGAACAGATGCCACGCCTTCCAGAATGCCTGATAAGGGATCAGTAGGCAGCGATTAGCAGGAGGTCGCTGGGGTTGCGAGCATGATGCATCAAGAGCCTGCTCGCTTTTTCTGCCACCAGTCCACGAGTAAATGGCTATACCTATCCTTGATGGCGATATTCCAATTGCGCGAGCGGCCTTCTAGCCACTCCAGGTACCCCAAATTCTGTCCGAGCTCACTGTGCATACCCCACCAGAGCCGCTCAAGATTATCGTTTCGTGCCTGAAAGTTTTCTCCCTGCTGCCATCGTCGGACGCAGTGAGGCACGCCTATAAACATACCCAGTAGTCCAAACATCGCCATGCGGACGTCGGAAGGGTGTTCTTTGACATCAAAACACAAGCATGCCTCCGGCCCTGCGGATGGCGATAGTCGTACACTTAACGAACATTCCCCTTTTATGTCGAGTAGCCGTGCGATATAGGACTTTTCGTGATAGGGGTAACTGCGTTTTTTTCCAATAATCGCGATTAGGTCAGACATAAATATTTCAAAATCAGCCAAAGGAACTACGGACTGAGCTCCAGGTATGTGCGCCTTCCCTTGCTTCAGGGCTGATATGTACCATTGCTGGAAGTAGTAGGCCATCAGACTAAGCGTTTTGAATATTCTAGAGCCAATCGCGTTGTGTTTGCGAACGGAAAGTAAAGCCTGCTTAGCGATTGGTAAAAATCGAGGAGTGGGCCCAAAGTATTGGTCTAGTGTATTAGCAATTCCTTGAGACGGCCTGGTGCTGCCGACGTCCCTCATTAAATTGCCATGCACAGGGCAAACATTGAACCAGCTGTAAGCCCACATGCTCCTGCTCGTCGGTCGCCGGTAGGTGGAAAAATCTTCAAGCAAGCACATCTCACACATGTCCACCCGCAAATCAGGGGGCTGTTTTAACCACGATCCATAATCCAAGAATAGGTAATCGAAGAGCAGAGAATTGACGCCCAATATTTTCGATAATTCTCTGCGTAACTTTGGCGAGATACTGTGGTCTACATCAGCTGCCCCCCATTTCTTAATTGCATCCGCTGCATCATCAAAAGGTGAAGGGTTTTTTGAGTATTGCCCCCTAGCAATCCAACCTGAGATTGACTCGCTTGCAAGCGGCTTGATTAGCCCGGAGCAGCTTTGATTAGACCTCATCATCGAAGGACTCGAAATAAGGGGGGATCTCCGCTGCTTTTTCAAGGCACTTCATATCAATGCTTTCTTTACCATCCAATATTGCCCAGACTGCGCCCCGTGTAATGCGCTTTACAATGGCGTCGGTGATCCCGCCCGTTTCCTTGATAAGATACTTTGCTTTACTTGCTCCCCAGAGTTCGGACGGTTTCTTCAGGGGCAAAAAGCTTTCATAAGCTGCGAGAAAAGATCGAAAATTTTCATTTTCACTCCAGCGCGGCAACTTATAACTCTGAAAGCGTCGAGCTAACTGATCGTCACTGCTGATCGAGTGATGGGCGTCATCTGTTCCGAATGCAGCGATGGACAGTGACAAAGGCGGGCTGCTAAGCGCCCGGAAAAAGGCAAGATTCTTCCGTTGTTCGACCCTGTTCGCATTGAGGAGATTGTGGATTTCATCAATCAACACCATCCTGACTCTTCTGATCTCGAAAGCCCGCGTGAAGGATGCTGGGAAAACGCCACCGCGCATCCGACCAATGGAAACCCCTAAAGCTTTCTCGATCGACTCTTCAAATCCAGACAAAGTAGGATCTGGAGGTACCGTAAAAGAGATATATCCACGCGGGTCTTCCGAGCGTTTCAGTGCGGTCTCTAAGTCCGATTCTATGCGTGAGAACAAACTCGTTTTGCCCATTCCAGGGTCGCCAGATATCAGCACGCACTGCGCCTGGATTTTAGGCGGCATTCCATAAACTGCGCGAACGGCTCCTCTGACGGTTTTTACCTCGGGATAGTTGACCCAACAATCACTGTAAATGAGGCTAACCCGCTTATCGTCGCTCCACGCCACCGCCTGGCGACGAGAGGGTGAAATGTGATCGAATGAAACCCCAGATTTCATGGTGCAGGCTCCTAAGATATCTCAGTCTTCAATGTCGAATGCGGTGGGTTTACGGGCGTAGTCCACACTTATCGGTGTGCCTTGTACAACGGGCTCCCGGTTCAGTGGGTGGCCTAGGTCTTCTTTGCGGTTTATTTTTCGCTCATTCATTTTCCTAGCTTGCTTTGTAAGCGAGACCGCGCGCCCGACTAGTTCATCATTTCTTTTAATCAGGGCAAATGTTTCAGCCGCTGTTACCCGGCGATCGCTCTCGGCCGCAAGCTGTTTTCGAGCGTGCTGGAATTCCGCCAGGGAAACATTTGGAAATCTGAGGTCGGAATAGGTTAGCTCTATATAATGACTTTCGCCTTCTGGTAACACCCAAATTTTGCTTATAGCCTCAGGATCATGCCGTACTTGGCAGCGAGTCTTTATATCGAATCTTTTAAGCGCTGCCGAATAGTACTCGATATTGTTCAGTTTGATGCCGGAGCGAGAAATGTACCGCCTTTTAATGGGCATGAAGTCGATAAGCAACCTGCGTCTATCTTCAATAATTTTGGGGTAATGCAGCACCCCATCATCTGTTTTGTAATGGCGCTCCCATTGGAGCAATGGCGAGCAGCCGATAGCCGAGTGTTTTCTTTTGTGATATATTTCGAGCTCCCTGATGAACCATTCGCGGAACTCAGGAAATGAAAGGGCGGCATTCTTTTCGCTATTATAATCTCCCCGCTCCTTCACAGAAGACATCGTTGCACCGGGTAGCAAGTGAACCCTTCTCATGAAGGTTCCAATCAACCTTTCAATATGCGCACCATTATGGGGAACGCCTTTGGGCCTGTAGGTCAGGTCTATGCCGTACCAGCGACAACTGTTCTTTAAATTACTTGATTTGAATTCTTTCGCGTTGTCAACGTGAATTCTTTTTGGCACCCCATAAAATGGATATTCGGCCCCGTCCAACTCATATGCTTTGAGCCACTGGTTCTTCGGCAAAATAGTATGCGCGATACATAGAGCCACCGACATTGAAGACGGATGGCTCAAAGATAAGTGAACCCCAACCACTGCGCGGGTGTACACATCGATTGCCAAGGTTGCCCAAGGACGCCCTAGAGGTTTGCGGGTCTCTCTATCAACAACAATGCAATCTACAAGGGCATGATCGATCTGTATCAATTCATACGGAGCTGCTGGAAGAATCTTTCCGCCCCGCACCGATAGTTCTTGGTCTGCGGCTTTTTTTCCTAGAGTATTTGTCAACAACTCTCGAGGAGACCTTTCTTTGATTCTATTGGATACGGTGCCGAGACTAGGTATGGGAAGATTTCGAGCCATACACTGCTCTTTAATTTTTTCATGCATGGATTCGACCGTAACTCCCGTGCCTTTGTAGTGCTCATCTATAGCGGCCTGAATAACATCCTCCACAACGCCACTTATCTGCTTGGCACCCGTGGTCCGCCCCCTTCTCTTTTGTATCAAACTAACGAAACCCTTATCCGAATCCATTAAGGCAATCAGACGGTAAACCTGGGATACGCTCACATTTAAAGTTTTTGCTGCATTTTCCACATCGATTTTTGGAAGAGGCTTTTGTGATAAAAACGGCAAAAGCGTAGTATAACGAAGATCCGCAAGCCTCATTTCATCTTCACTAAACGAATCGATTGTCGGTTTGGTTGCAGGTTTTTTTGATGGCTCTGATACCGACTCTGAGTGTTTAAGCTCGAACTCGAAATCAATATCTCCTGGCGAGATAGTTACGACCTCGTGCGTGACTAAATCCCGCGCCTTAATTTTGTTTGATGTCAAGAATTCCAATATTTCAAGCTTTCTCTCGCCTGCAAACACTAAAGCACCGCGCCTTACGCTGAACCCATCCATTCATACGACCTATGCGAAAATGCAAAACACATTTTATCGTGCAAAAATTTCCTTTAAACCTAGTTAAATATGCGAAAAAAACAAATTTTGAATGGAAACGTTTTCTTGCTCTATAAAAATTCTATAAAAATCAATATTTTAGATTCTTTGCAAATTTTCAAAATCTCGACACCGAGTGGATCGACTTTGAGCTGCTGGCAGGCATCGCCAGGCAACGACCAGAGTGGAACCTGGTGCTCATCGGAGATGTGTTCGTCGGCGATCTGGCCGGCCTCGACCGCTTGCCAAATGTGCACCTGCTGGGCCGTAAACCCTACGCGCAGATGCCGCAATACCTGTATCACTTCGATGTATGCATCATTCCTTTCCGCCTCTACAACGTGACCCACGCGGTGGATCCGGTGAAGTTCTACGAATTCATCAGCGCCGGAAAGCCCGTGGTCGCGGTACCGCTGCTGGAGATGCAGATCTACGAGCCTTACCTGTATTTCGCCGAAGGGCCATCTGCTTTTGTTACACAGATCGAAAAAGCCCTGGGGGAAACCGATCTTGAACGCTGGAACCAGCGACTGGCGCTGGCCAGGGAAAACGATTGGCAGCAACGCTTCAAGGACAACCGTGACGCCCTGGTCGAGCTGTTTCCAAAAGTCTCGGTGGTCATAGTCACCTACAACAATGTGCATCTGACCCGCGGCTGCATCGACAGCCTGCTGCGCAACTGCGTCTACCCGAATCTGGAACTGATCATCGTCGACAACGCCTCACAGGACGACACGCGCAACTACCTGCGCTACCTGGCCCGCAGCGAATCCAACGTAAGCATCGTGCTCAACGAGCAGAATCTGGGTTTCGCGGCCGCCAACAACCAGGGCCTGCGCCTTGCCCAAGGCCGCTTCCTGGTTTTGCTCAACAACGACACCGTGGTGCCCAAGGGCTGGCTGGTCCCCCTACTGCGCCAACTCGAAGACCCACAGGTGGGCCTGGTGGGGCCGACCACCAATGCGGTGGGCAATGAGGCCAGGGTCAGCATCGACTACCAGCACCTCGACGGCCTGGAAGACTTCGCCGACCGGCATGCCATCCAATATCGCGGGCGCTGCTTCGATATCCCGATGCTGGCCATGTTTTGCGTGGCCATGCGCCGCGAAGTGCTGGATCAGGTGGGCTGGCTGGATGAAGCCTTCGGCATCGGCATGTTCGAAGACGACGACTACAGCCGGCGAGTCCAGGCCGCAGGCCTGCGAACTGTCTGTGTTGAGGAGGGGTACATCCACCACTACGGCCAGGCCTCGTTCAAGGCCCTTATCGCCAGCGGTGAATACCAGCGGCTATGGGACAAAAACCAGGCCTACTTCGAAAGCAAGTGGGGAGCGTGGCAACCCCATAGCCAGACGCGTTGACATGAGGATGCCGACGCCTCGTAACCCCGCGTCACTGACTGAATCTGCAGCTGCTGCAAACTTTTGGAAGAGGTCGAACGTGCTGAAAAGAATAATTAGCCGGCTCAGTGGTCGGGCAGTAGCAGCCCATGTTCCCCAGAACGACATGAGCGATGAGCAGCGCAAGGCGCAGACCGCAGAGCACTGGTCGCAGAACCAGGCCGGCTCGGATGCGTTTTCCGCGGACGTCTACTGGCTTGCAGTGCCCGCAGTGCAGCAGCGCCATCAGCAAAAGGCTACCGCCGGCAGCGGTCATGCCCACTGGGTGCCCTATTGCCTGAACACTTTTCTGGCGGGCCGGCTGCCGGTGCGGCGCATGCTGAGCATTGGTTGCGGCACCGGCACCCTGGAGCGCGAACTCTACAAACTCCGGGCCTTCCAAGACTGCGATGCCCTGGATATCGCCCCGGCGGCGCTGGAGAGCGCCCGGGCAGAAGCGGCGGTACTGGGGGCCCGGACCCTGCACTACAGCCTAACTGACGTCGAGCGGGTGCAATTGCCCAGCGCCCATTACGACGCCGTGTGGTTCAACGGTTCACTGCATCACATTCGCGAACTGGAAAAGGTCTGCGCCAATGTGCGCCAGGCCTTGAAGGCGGACGGCTGGCTGTTCTTCAACGAATATGTCGGCGCCAATCACTTTGCCTTTGATCAGGCCCAGTGCGCGGCCATCAGCCATGCCTTCGCCCTGATTCCCCCGGCCATGCGCCGCTCCTTCGTCCAGGGTTCCTATGGCCAGGTGCAGCACAACGTACCGCTTCCCGATCCGAAAGACGTGGTGAAGGCCGATCCGTCCGAAGCCGTGCGCTCCCAGGACATCCTCAAGGTGGTGGGGCAGCACTTCGAGATCCAGGCCCTCAATACCTGCGGTGGCACCCTGCTGCAATTTCTGCTGCATGGCATCGCCGGCAACTTCAAGGCCGACGATCCCCAGGCGATGCGGGTGCTGCGGATGCTCTTCGACATAGAAGACGGGCTGATCGAGTCGGGTACCCTGAACAGCGATTTCGTGATCGTTGCCGCGACCCCGAAACAGTCGGAGTCCGTGCATTGACCGTCTCTGTGCCCGGAGCCCGGCGATGAGCGCCTCCCTGCGCCAACGCTTGCGTCGCGTCTATCACCGCCTGCCGCTGCCCTACCTGCTGAAAGCCTTGATCCAGCGCCTGTATCACCGCGCCCTGGCGCCTGGCTGGCGGGCCCTGCGTCGGCACCAGCAAGCCGGCAAGCGCTTTGTACCCGCCTGCAACGTGCTACCGGCGGCCAATCCGCAGTGGCCGGATTATGTGTTCTGGGGTGCCATCGACTGGGATTTCCGCCAGCAGCGCCCACAGCATCTGGCCCGCGGCTTAAGCGCCAGCAGACGTCGAGTGTTCTATGTCTCGGCCAGCCTGGAGGACGACGCTCGCGACGGTTTTACCCTGCGCCCGCTGGATGACCAGGGGCGGCTGTTCGAAGTGCGGCTGTTTGCACGCACCGCCCCGCCCCTCTACCACGCAGCCCCCAAAGAGGCAGTGGTCCAGCAACTGCGTCGCAGCATCGGCGAGCTGCTCAGTTGGGCCGATTCAAGCCAGGTGATCTCGCTGGTCCAGCACCCGTTCTGGGCCCCCGTGGCCGGGGCGCTGCCCGCCAGTCGTCTAGTCTATGACTGCATGGACCACCATCAGGGCTTCGGCAACAACGCACCGGAGCTGTTGCAGTTGGAGCATGAGCTGCTGCGCGAAGCCGATATCACGCTGTTTGCATCGGCCTGGCTTGAACGCCATTGGTGCCAGCACAGCCCGCCCGCAACGACCGGGCAACGTGCAGTGCTGCGCAACGCCGCCGACTTCGCTTATTTCTCCAAGGTTGCAGCCCAGTGTTACCAGGACCCGCAAGGCCGTCCCGTGATCGGCTATTACGGCGCCCTGGCCCAGTGGTTCGATGTCGAGTTGGTAGCTGCCATCGCTCAGGCCTTCAGCCACTGCACGGTGCTGCTGGTGGGTGCGGATACCGGGCGCGTCGGCGCGCGCCTACGGCGTCATGCCAACGTCAGGCTGACCGGGGAAATTCCCTATGCGCAGCTGTCCGCCTACCTGCAGGCCTTCGATGTCTGCATCCTGCCGTTTCGTATCGAGGCACTGACCCTGGCCACCAACCCGGTCAAGGTCTACGAATACCTGAGTGCCGGAAAACCAGTGGTGGCGGTGGATCTGCCCGAGTTACAGGAGTTTGGCCAGCAAGTAGCCATCGCCAGGGATACCCCATCCTTTATCGAGGCCATCACCCATGCGCTGCAGGAGCCTGCCTCAGGCAGCGCCCCCTGCCAGCGCCGGGACTTCGCCGCCCAGCAGACCTGGGACCACCGGATCGAGCAGTTGACGACCCTGGTGGAGAGCGAGCAGCCCGAGCCCCTGACCAGCGTGATAGTGGTGACCTACAACAACCTGTCGTTCACCCGCGATTGCCTGGCGAGCCTGGCCGCCGATCCTATGGGCCGGCAGTTGCAGATCATAGTCGTCGACAATGCCTCCACCGACGGCAGCGTCGAGTTCCTCCGGCAGTGGGCCAGCGACAGTGGCCACTCGCTCATCCTCAACCCCAGTAACCTCGGCTTCGCCGCAGCCAACAATCAGGGCTTGGCCCGGGCACGGGGCGAGTTCTTGGCGTTGCTCAACAACGACACCCAGGTCACCGCCGGCTGGGCGCGGACTCTGCGCCGCCACCTGCAACACAACCCGCGGCTCGGCCTGATCGGGCCGGTAACCAACAACATCGGCAACGAAGCGAAGATCGACATCGGCTACCCGACCCTCGGGGAAATGCCCGGCCGCGCCCGCCAATACAGCTGGCGCCATGCAGGCCAGGTGGTGCCCTGCGCCACCCTCGGTTTCTTCGCGGTAATGATGTCCAGGTCGACCTATGAGCGCGTCGGGCCCCTGGACGAAGCCTTCGGCCTGGGCTTTTTCGAAGACGACGACTATTGCCGCAGGGTCGAGCAAGCAGGACTGTCCTGCGCCTTCGCCGAAGACGTGTTCATTCATCACCATCTTTCCGCTTCGTTCAACCAGATGCTCGGCAGCCAGCGCCAACAACTGTTCGACCGCAACAAGGCGCTATACGAGGCGAAATGGGGTCGCCCCTGGACTCCCCACACCGCGAGAAAATCATCATGAGGCTGGTCTATCTGTCGCCGGTCAGCTGGCACAGCTTCGCGCAACGGCCCCATGAACTGGTGCGCCAGTTCCACTCAGTCACCCAGGCGCCGGTGTTATGGGTCGAGCCCTATCCCACTCGCTTGCCGGTACTGGCCGACCTACTCACCCGGCCGCCACACCAGGGCCCGACCGCACCAGTGCCGGACTGGCTGACCCTGGCCAAGCCCTGGGCCCTGCCCATAGAACCCCTGCCCGGCTCGGGCTGGATCAATCGCCTGTTTTGGCTGGATCTGAAGCAACAGATCCGCCACTTTGCCCAGACGCCGACCCAGCTCGGCATCGGCAAACCCTCGAGGCTGGCACTGCAACTGCTGCAGGAACCGATCTTCGTCGGTAGTTTCTATGACGTCATGGACAATGTGCCGGCGTTCTACCGCGGCTGGTCGCGCCATGCCATGCGCCGGCGCCAGCACCAGACCGCCCGGGCGGTAGTCACCGCCCTGGCCTCCTGCACGACCTTGCAGCACTACTGGCAACGGCAACAGGTCGATACACGGTTGCTGCTCAATGGTTGCGCCAGTGAACGCCTGCCTGCCCTGCCCCTGTCCCGGCCCGCAGCCCATGGCGGTCGCCCGGTGTTCGGCTACATCGGCACCCTCGCCAAGTGGTTCGACTGGGATTTCGTGGTTGCCCTGGCCGGGGCCTTTCCCGAGGCCGAGATACGCCTGATCGGCCCTCAGCACGGAGCCTCACCCATGGCACTGCCGGCCAACATCCGGCGTTTGCCGGCGCTTTCCCACGAGGCTGCGCTGCAAGCCATGGCCGAATTCGATATCGGCCTGATTCCGTTCAAGCGCAACGACATCACCCACTACGTCGACCCGATCAAGTACTACGAGTACCGGGCTCTGGGCTTGCCGGTGGTCAGCACTGCATTTGGAGAAATGGGCATCAGGCGCGATAAAACGCTTCGAGGTGGCTCATGCCGCATTCCTGTGATGTAGTGGTAGTCAACTACAATGCCGGCTCTCTGCTGGAAGACTGCGTGGTCTCGGTGCTGGCCCAGGGCGTCAACCAGCTGGTGCTGGTGGACAACGCCTCCCACGACGACAGCCTGGAACGAGTGGCCACCCGGTTCGCTGCCGATGAACGCCTGATTATCCTGCGCAACTCAACCAACACCGGCTTCGCCGCCGCCTGCAACCTGGGCGCCACAGCATGCGCGCAGCCGCATATTCTGTTCCTGAACCCCGACACTGTGTTGCAACCAGGGGCACTGAAAGGAATGATCGACGCCTTGCGCCACTCCGACGATCGGGGCATGGCGGGTGGCCTGCTGTGCAACTTCGACGGCAGCGAACAGCCCGGCGGGCGCCGGGTTTTCCCCACCCCGCGGCGGGCTGTGGTACGCGCCCTCAACCTGTCGGGCCTGGCCCGGCTGTCTCCGCGACTGTTTTCCGACTTTCTCCTGCACCGCGAGCCGCTGCCCACCCGTACGATACACGTGGAAGCCATTTCCGGCGCCTGCATGCTGGTCAAGCGCGAAGCCCTGGATAGCGTCGGCGGCTGGGACGAAGGCTACTTCCTGCACTGCGAGGACCTGGACCTGTGCATGCGTTTTCGCCAGAAAGGCTGGAAAGTCTGCTTCGTGCCCCAGGCCAGGGTCTTTCACGCCTGGGGCGCCTGCAGCCGCGTCCGCCCGGTGTTTGTCGAATGGCACAAACACCGGGGCATGATCCGCTTCTACGGCAAGTTTTTTCGTGACGACTACTCCAGGATCTTGTCCTGGACCATTTACGTCGGGGTCTGGATGAGGTTTGGATTCCTGGTGGGCTATCACTGGCTGGCGCAACTGGGACGGATGCTCGGGCAGGCTCGATAGTCCAGCAATTGCTCAGCGTCACACGACTGAACAGGACCTGATGAACGGACAGGCGAAAAAGTGGCAAACCCTATTTCAAAGGTTTGCCATTGTGTCAGTCTTAATTGTTTGAAACCAAGTACATATCCGTTTTTTCGGTAGCGGCGGCTATTGGTTCCGCTCTTACAGCGGGTCACTTTGGAAAAGCCCCAAAGTAACCAAAGGGCTCTTGCCCCACCACTCGGCACCTCGCCTAGGCTCGGTGTGCCCGAACGAAGGCTTGAATCCGTGGGCCGCCGTCATGGGCCATCCCTGGCCCAGGACGGCTAACCCGGCGTCCTGCCGGGTTACCCACGGATTCAAGCCTGCGTTCGGCCAGCGTGGTTTTACGGGGCGCCTAAGATCAAAAGCCAGAGCAAGAGCAAGAGCAAGAGCAAGAGCAAGAGCAAGAGCAAGAGCAAGAGCAAGAGCAAGAGCAAGAGCAAGAGCAAGAGCAAGAGCAAGAGCAAGAGCAAGAGCAAGAGCAAGAGCAAGAGCAAAGCAGAATGAGGTCTATCTGATCCATGGAGATCAAAATGTGGGAGGGGGTTTGCCCCCGATAGCGGTGGATCAGTCATGCATGTAGTGGCTGACACACTGCTATCGGGGAAACCAACCTCAGTCCTTTCCTTCACTACGTGTGCATTTTAATAAACCAATCTTGCACTTGGATGTCAGGGCCCGTGGAGGTCAGATTTCAAGGCCTCAAACGTATCCCCTGTGGAGTCTGCATGATGTGTTCGCTGCAATACACACGTCCTCTCGCTACACTCGCAGCTGCTGCAATCCAATCCAATCCATCAAGGTTCACCC
>Ga0209913_1000114_pt1 | contig 85751 bp, 76 predicted proteins | sample PersoiDNA2013203_FD_185805 | JGI IMG/M metagenome (GOLD analysis project Ga0209913, IMG submission 185805) | Permafrost soil microbial communities from the Arctic, to analyse light accelerated degradation of dissolved organic matter (DOM) -... | ecosystem: Environmental > Terrestrial > Soil >...
TGGTTGTACGGCGACGAAACCGTGGTGACCCTGATCCTCACGGTGTTCTCGGTGGGTATCGCGCTGGGTTCGATGCTCTGCGAAAAACTCTCCGGGCGTAAGGTGGAAATCGGCCTGGTGCCGTTTGGCTCCTTCGGCCTGACGGTGTTCGGCCTGCTGCTGTGGTGGCATTCCGGCGGCATGCCGCAGAACGTGCAGGCCAACGATTGGCTGGCGGTGCTCGGTTACGGCCAGGCCTGGTGGGTGTTGTTCGATATTCTGGGCCTGGGGGTGTTCGGCGGTTTCTATATCGTGCCGTTGTACGCGCTGATTCAGTCGCGCACCGCCGAGAACGAACGGGCGCGGGTGATCGCTGCCAACAATATTCTCAACGCGTTGTTCATGGTGGTCTCGGCGATTGTGTCGATCCTGCTGCTGAGCGTGGCCAAACTGTCGATCCCCGAGCTGTTCCTGGTGGTGTCGCTGCTTAACGTCGCGGTCAACACCTACATCTTCAAGATCGTCCCCGAGTTCACCATGCGCTTCATGATCTGGCTGCTCAGCCATTCCATGTACCGCGTCGAGCATCGCAACCTGGAGCTGATCCCGGACGAGGGCGCGGCCTTGCTGGTGTGCAACCACGTATCGTTCGTCGATGCGCTGTTGATTGGTGGCGCGGTGCGTCGGCCGATTCGCTTTGTCATGTACTACAAGATCTACCGCTTGCCGGTGCTCAACTTTATCTTTCGCACCGCCGGGACGATTCCGATTGCCGGGCGCAATGAAGACATCCAGATCTACGAAAAAGCCTTCACACGGATTGCGCAGTACCTGAAGGATGGCGAGTTGGTGTGCATCTTCCCGGAAGGCAAGTTGACCGCCGATGGTGAGATGAACGAATTCCGTGGCGGCGTGACGCGCATCCTTGAGGAGACGCCGGTGCCGGTGATTCCGTTGGCGTTGCAGGGGTTGTGGGGGAGTTTTTTCAGCCGCGATCCTAACAAGGGCGTCTTTCATCGGATCTGGTCGCGGGTGGTGTTGGTGGCGGGTGAGCCTGTTGCGGTAGAGGCGGCGACACCTGCGCAGTTGCAGGCGGTGGTCGGTGTTTTGCGTGGGAGTGTCAGGTAGTTCTGTGCTGGAGGTACTGGCCTCATCGGGGGCAAGCCCCCTCCCACACTAGACCGCGCTCGTCAGAACAACTCGGTCAAATGTGGGAGGGGGCTTGCCCCCGATGACGGTAGCGGCCTAAGCGCTGATCTTAAGCCCGACAAGCCCACAAATGATCAACGCCACACTGGCCAGCCGGAACAACGCCATGGATTCCCCAAACAGGATAATCCCGGCGATCACCGTGCCCACCGCACCCACGCCGGTCCAGATGGCGTAGGCGGTGCCCAGCGGCAATTCCTTCATGGCCAGCCCCAGCAGGCCGAGGCTGATGGCCATGGCGGCAATCGTCAGGGCGGTGGGCAGTGGCTTGCTGAAACCGTCGGTGTACTTCAAACCGACGGCCCAGCCGACTTCGAACAGCCCGGCGAAAAACAGAATGATCCAGGACATGGTGACCTCCCTCTATAAAGCGGGGTCGTCCCCTGATGTGTACTCGATAGCGTCGCGGGGTCGTCCCCGCGACGCTCGGTAGAGTGCCGAAGATTGATCAGTCGATCAAGTTTTCGCGGCGTTCTCCAGTGCGTGGCGGTCTTCCTTTTCACTCATGCGGCGGAAGTACGTCGACAGCAGCGCTCCGGAAATATTGTGCCAGACGCTGAACAGCGCACTCGGCACCGCAGCCAGCGGCGAAAAATGCGCGCTGGCCAGCGCGGCGCCCAGCCCGGAGTTCTGCATGCCCACTTCCAACGCCAGCGACTTGCGTTGCGCCAACGGCAGCTTGAACAGGCGGCCGGTGAAGTAGCCCAGCACGTAACCGAAGCTGTTGTGCAGCATCACCACGGCCATGATCAGCAGGCCCGACTCGGCGATCTTCGCCTGGCTGGCGGCCACCACGGCGGTGACGATGATCACGATGCTGACCACCGACACCAGCGGCAGCACCTCCACCGCATGGCGGACCCGCTCGCCGAGCAGCCGTTGTGCGACGACGCCGAGCACGATCGGCAACAGCACCACTTGCAGGATCGACCAGAACAACTCCATGAACGACACCGGCAGCCAGGCCGAAGCCAGCAGCCAGATCAGCGCCGGGGTCAGCAGCGGGGCGAGGAGGGTGGTGACGGCGGCGATGGCCACCGACAGCGCCAGGTCGCCACGGGCCAGCCAGGTCATCACGTTGGACGAGGTGCCGCTTGGGCAGCAGCCGACCAGGATCACGCCGACGGCAATTTCGGGCGGCAGGTTGAAGGCTTGGCACAGCAACCAGGCCACGCCCGGCATGATCACAAAGTGCGCGACCACGCCCAGGGCCACGCGCCACGGATGGCGGGCGACTTCGGCGAAGTCTTCGAGTTTGAGGGTCAGCCCCATGCCGAACATCACCAGGCCCAGCAGCGGGACGATGGCGCTTTTCAGGCCGATGAACCAGCCAGGTTCGACGAAGGCCAGCACGGCAAAGATCAGCACCCAATAGGCGAAGGTATTGCCGACGAAGCGGCTCAAGGCGGCGAATGCGCGCATGGGGAGGTCCTTTATTGTTCGGTTTTTGAATCGCTATGCGATCAAATATGGGAGGGAGCAAGCCCCTCCCACAATTTGATCTTCACAAGGCTTAGATGCCTTGTGGGGTCTCTTCGCCGCCCAGGGCTTCGATCAGCGCCGGCAGGAATTCGCCGAAGGTCAGCATCATCAGGGTAAAGCTGGCGTCCAGTTGGCCCAGGGCTTCTTCGCCGCCGTCCTGTTCAGCCTGGTCCTGCAGCAGGTCTTCGAACTTCAGGCGCTTGACGGTCATCTTGTCGTCGAGCATGAAGGACAGCTTGTCCTGCCAGGCCAGCGACAGTTGGGTCACCACTTTGCCGGTGGTCAGGTGCAGCTGGATTTCTTCGCCGGTCAGGTCCTGGCGCTTGCAGCGCACGATGCCGCCGTCTTCGTGGGTGTCGCGCAGTTCGCATTCGTCGAGGACGAAGAAGTCATCGGCCGGTTTCTGGGTGGTGACCCAGTCGGTCATGATCGCGGTTGGCGCGGTTTTCACGGTGAGTGGCCGCACCGGCAGGGTGCCGATCACTTCACGCAGGGTCGACAGCAGATCTTCGGCGCGTTTCGGGCTGGCCGAGTTGACGAGGATCAGGCCCTGTTTCGGCGCGATCGCGGCGAAGGTCGACGAGCGACGGATAAACGCACGCGGCAGGAAGGCCTGGATGATTTCATCCTTGATCTGGTCCCGCTCCTTTTTATAGACCTTGCGCATTTGCTCGGCTTCGATCTCTTCGACTTTCTCTTTCAGTGCGTCACGCACCACGCTACCCGGCAGGATGCGTTCTTCCTTGCGCGCAGCGATCAGCAGGAAGTCACCGCTGACGTGGACCAGGGGAGCGTCTTCGCCTTTACCGAAAGGCGCGACGAAACCGTAAGTGGTCAACTCCTGGCTTGCACAAGGGCGCGCCAGTTTGGTGGCCATTGCAGTTTCCAACGCCTCGGCATCAACAGGCAGATCTTGGGTCAGGCGATAGATAAGCAGGTTCTTGAACCACATGGGGTGAGTCTCTCCTTTATACAAAGGGGGGCATTATTGTCTTGATAGCGGCTGAGGCCAACCCTGCCTAAGCCATTGGAAGGGCTGAAAAAAAAGATTTAAGAAAGTGCTTGCCAGACCTTGGGTCGCTCCGTAGAATGCGCGCCACACCGAAACGAAGGGTGATTAGCTCAGCTGGGAGAGCATCTGCCTTACAAGCAGAGGGTCGGCGGTTCGATCCCGTCATCACCCACCATTCGCTTTATGTGTTACGCGCAGCGGTAGTTCAGTCGGTTAGAATACCGGCCTGTCACGCCGGGGGTCGCGGGTTCGAGTCCCGTCCGCTGCGCCATATTCGGTTACCTGGAACGCTGAACGCCAGGTCACCACAGGAAGCCCGCTCATTGAGCGGGCTTTTTTGTGCCTGGGATTCAGCTAGGCGATCCCAACTCCAGCCACGGTTTTTAAGTACACCGCTGGCACAGCCTTATCCGTTAACGGATGGGGATGGCCTATCTTTGCAGGTACCCACGGCATTGATCGGGGCGCTATCGTTCATCAATTCGATCTTCACTATCGTGGTCGAAGGGATGGCCTTCGCACACCCGCTCGCCGTTCTGCAGATGGTTAGCGTTGGATACGCCGTCAAGTAATGCCGTCGATCAAAATATGTCGTTGTCCCTGACTGCACTGCTCAATCCGCGCCTCAACCTGGTACACCTCGCGCAGCATGCGTTCGGTGATTACCTCATGACTCGCGCCGCTGCCCTGTGCGGTGCCGTCGGCAATCACCAATACCTGGTCGGCAAAGCGCAATGCCTGGTTCAGGTCATGCAGGGCGATAAACACGATGACCTGCTGTTTGCGGGCCAATGCGCCCATGAAGTTCAACACTTGCACCTGGCGATGCATATCGAGGGCGCTGGTGGGCTCGTCCATCAGCAGGATTTCCGGTTCGCGCACCAATGTCTGGGCGATGGACACCAGTTGCTGCTGGCCGCCGCTGAGTTCTCCCAGGTTGCGAAAGGACAAGTCGCTGATGCCAAGGGCGTCGAGCATTTCGTCCACCAGGTTCAGTTCATCATCGTGGACGGTCCATTGCGGTGACAATTGCTTGCGGGCCAGGAGCACCGATTCGTAGACCGTCAACCGCGCACTGGCATTCAAGCCCTGGGGCATGTAGCAAATGCCCTGCTTACCCTTTTTCGCGTCTTGCAGGATCACCTGCCCAGGTCCGTCGATCAGCCCGGCCATGCGCTTGAACAGCGTGGACTTGCCTGCGGCATTGGGCCCCACCACCGCGACCACTTGACCGCCGGTGAACGTGGCGGTGGTAACGCCACGGATGATCGTGCGCTCACCGTAGCGGGCACCCAGGTCTTCCAGCTGAATCGTCACCATGAGTTTTTCTTCCCGCTGAGGATCAGAGATATGAAGAACGGCACGCCGATCAATGAGGTGACCACCCCGATCGGGAAGATCGCGCCCGGGATCAGGGTTTTGCTCACCACCGAACTGGCGGACAGAATCAGTGCGCCGGTCAGCAGTGAGGCCGGCAGGAAGAAGCGCTGATCCTCGCCGATCAACATCCGCGCAATATGCGGGCCGACCAGCCCGATAAAGCCGATGGTGCCGACAAAGGCCACGGGGAACGAGGCGAGCAGGCTGACCATGATCAGCGTTTGAAAGCGCAGGCTGCGCACGTTGATGCCGAAACTGGCCGCCTTGTCGTCACCCAGTCGCAGCGCGGTCATGGCCCAGGCGCGTTTGGCAAAGATAGGCAGGGTGATCACGATCACCAGGCAGATCACCCCGAGTTTGGGCCAGGTGGCTTTGGTCAGGCTGCCCATGGTCCAGAACACCACGGCCGCCACGGCTTGCTCGGTGGCGAAAAACTGCACCAGGGCCAATAACGCGTTGAACGTGAACACCAGCGCGATACCCAGCAGCACGATGGTTTCAGCGGTGACCCCGCGACGCATGCTCAGGAAGTGAATCAGCAGCGCCGAGAGCATGGCCATGATGAACGCGTTCACCGGCACCATGTACTGCGCCGCCAACGGAAACAGGGCCACGCCAAACGCCAGGCCCATGGCGGCGCCAAAACTGGCGGCGGCGGAAATGCCCAGGGTGAAGGGGCTGGCCAGCGGGTTATTGAGGATGGTCTGCATCTGTGCCCCGGCCAGTGACAATGCCGCGCCGACTGCAACCGCCATCAGGGAGATCGGCAGGCGGATATCCCACATCACCACGCGAACCTGCGCCGGCGCAGTGTCCGGCGCAAATAGCGCACCGAGCACTTCGCTGAAGCTGTAGCTCGCCGGCCCCAGGGCCAGGTCAAGCAGCACACTGCACAGCAACAACAGGACCAGGCCGCCAAGGATCAGGCGTTTGCGCAGGATCAGGTGACGGTAGGTGTCACGTTGGGTCACGGTGCTCATGGTTTGAGGCTCACGAAGTAACCCGGCTCATAGGGCACGGGCAGGAATCGCTCGTGCAACTCGCGAAACGAGGCTTCGGGGTCCAGGTCGGCAAACAGTGTCGGATGGAACCACTTGGCCAACTGCTGGATGGCCACGAACTGATAAGGGCTGTTGTAGAACTGATGCCAGATCGCATGGAACGCCTGATTATCTTGCGCCTTGATGCCGGCATAGGCCGGGCGGTGGGTGTACCAGGCCAATTTGCGCCGGGCTTGCGCCATGTCGGCGCCGGGACCCACACCGACCCAATGGCCACCGGGGGCAAACGCTTCCCAGTTGGCACTGGTGACCACCACCTGTTCCGGGTTGGCGACGATCACCTGCTCGGGGTTCAACTGGCCGAAGGTGCTGGGGATGACGTTTCTGGCGATATTGTTGCCACCCGCCATATCGACGAAAAGACCAAAGTTTTCATTGCCGAAACTCAGGCAGCAATCGTCGGTGTAGCCACCTATGCGCTCGATGAATACGGCGGGTCGAGAAGGCTGCTGCGCGTTGATCACGTCGGTGACTCGGCGGATCTGCTGGTTGCGAAAGTCGATAAAGGCCTCGGCCCGCGCCTCTTTGCCAAACAGTTGGCCGAACAGGCGCATGGTGGGCTCGGTGTTCTGCATCGGATGGTTGCGAAAGTCGACGTACACCACCGGAATCCCCAGGGCGTCGAGTTTCTCGATATAACGGGCATCCTCGGTAGCGTGCTGGGCCTCGATATTGAGAATGATCACGTCAGGGTGCTGGGAGATGGCCTGCTCGATGTCGAAGGTGCCGTCTTCAAAACCGCCAAAGGTGGGGATGTTGGCGATGGCGGGGAATTTTCGCAGGTAAGCGCCATAGGTGTCCGGGTCGGACTGGATCAAGTCCTTGCGCCAGCCAACGATACGTTCGATGGGGTTTTGCGTATCCAGCGCGGCGACCAGGTACAACTGGCGGCCTTCCCCCAGAATGACCCGCCGGACCGGCAGGTGCACCTTGACCTGGCGCCCAAGCAAATCAGTGACGGTGCTGCGCGTCGTATCCGGCTCGGCCGCCGTTGACGGCAGCGCCCACCCCAACAAACCAGCAAACAGCAGCCCGGCGAAGGCGTGGCTGCGTCGAACAATGGTAACCATGGTTAAAGCCTTTGCAGTGGTCGGGCCGGGTGGCGGGTCAGCGTGCCGTGCCGGGCCGAAGGTTTCAGAAATCGACCGTGGTCGACAGTAGAAGGGTGCGTGGCGAGCCTTGAGAGAACGCACCATACGAGGCGACGCCCGACCAATATTCACGGTCGAACACGTTCTGTACCGTGGCGCGGAAGGTCGTCGGCCGCTGGGCGATGCGCGTGCTGTAGCGCACACCCACATCGAAGCGGGTCCAGGGATCCAGCTGTTGGGTGTTGGCCTGGTCCACGTATTGGCTGCCGGTGTACAACGCGCCGCTGGTCAGCGTCAGCCCCTCGACCCAGGGCACGTCCCACTCGGCCCAGAGGTTGGCTTGAACCTTGGGCACCCCCACCGGCCTATTGCCCCGGTTGGCCGCAACCCCGGTTTCGGTCAGTTGCGCATCCAACAGCATCACGCCGCCGAGCAGGCGCGTGCCCGGGCTGGCCTCGCCGGACACGTTCAGTTCCAGGCCCCGGTTACGCTGTTCGCCTTGTACCGAAAAGGTTGTGCCTGACAGCTCGCCGCTGGGTTTGGTGATCTGGAACAGCGCGAGTGTGGACATGACCGTGCCGTAGTCGAGCTTGACCCCGACCTCATGCTGGCGTGAGACGTAGGGGGCAAAGATCTGGCCTGCGTTCGAGGCCGTGGCTGGGGCGATATCGCCTTTGCTCAAGCCTTCGAGGTAGTTGTAGTAGAACGACACATGATCCCAAGGCCTGACAACTACCCCGAACAGCGGCGTAGTCTTGCCGTCGTTGTAAGCGGTGGTCACCGCACCTGCCTCGTTGTAGTTGTTGGAACGGATGGTCTGTTTGCGCAGGCCGGCAGTCACCTGCAGGCGCTGATCGAGCATCGACAACGTGTCGGCAACCGCGACGCCTGACAATTCGGTCGCCGAGACTTTCGGCGTTGCAGGCGTGGCAATATCAACCTCGGGTCGCGCGATCGGGTGGTAAATGTTCGACAGCACCGGCGGGCCGGAAATGATGCCGCGCGACAACTCATCGCGATAGCGGGTGACTTGCAGCGTGGTGTTGTGGCTGATCGGCCCGGTGTCGAAGCGCAGTCGGGCACCGGTGTCGACCGTGTAGCGCCGGACCTTGAATGTGTAATAGCCGGGGATCGACGAGGTGTCACCGGCGGCGTTGATGATGGTCGGGGTCTGGTCGGACAGGCGTGCCACGTTCGACTTCCCACCGCCGGCATGGGCGAACAAAGTCAGTGTGTCACTCACGTCATACTCGCCACCCAGCAATGCCGATTCATCGCGGGTTTTGGACCAGCCCCAATCCTGGCTGACATTGGTACGCCCGTTGGCGGCGTGGGGAATAGGTACCCCAGGATCGATCAGAAAGGGCCGTGAGGCCGCGTCAAATTGCTCCTGCTGGGCGATCAGGTCCAGGCTGGTGCGCAGGCGATCTCCCTGGTAATCCAGGGAGATGGCACTTACACCGACGTCCCGTGATTGCTCGTCGATCACGGTGTCACCCTGCTGCACACTGCCATTGACGCGCACGCCGAATCGACGGTCCTCGCCAAACCGTCGACTCAGGTCGATGTGCGTGCCCAATTGTAGGTCTTGGGCATAACTGGCAGTGACCCGAGTCAGGTCATCGTCCAGGGAGCGCTTGGGGACCACGTTGATCACGCCACCGACGGCGCTGTTGGGTGACATGCCGTAGAGGAGGGCGCCGGGGCCTTTGACCACTTCGATGCGCTCGGCGTAGTCGGTGAACACCCGGTAATTGGAGGCCACGCCGTACACCCCGTCGAACGCCAGTTCCCCGAGGTTGCCTTCGCCCACCGGAAAGCCGCGGATGAAGAATGAATCGACTATGCCCCCCGTCTGGCCGGTGGAGCGGACTGAGGCGTCGCGTTCCAGCACGTCGCCCACGGTGGTCGCCTGTTGGTCTTTGATCAATGACGCGGTATAGGTGCTGATGCTGAAGGGGGCGTCCATCGCATCCGTATTGCCGAGCAGACCGAGACGCCCGCCCTCGGCCACCTGGCCGCCCGGATACACCGGCGGCAGGCTATCGGTATGCTTTTCTGGAGCATCCACCGTGGTAGCCGATAGCGTCACCCTGCGCAGGACCAGGGTGTAGCTGCCATCGCTGCGTAACACCATCTCCAGGCCACTGCCTTCGAGCAAACGCGTGACGGCTTCTTGTGTCGAGTAGGTCCCGCGTAGCTCAGGGCTGACCAGGCCTTCGGTGATCGACGGCTGGAATGACAGGGCAATGTCGGCGTCCACGGCAACGTTTGAGAGCGTCGCGCCGAGTGGGCCTGGGGCAATGTGGTAGGCACGCAGAGCGACCGAGTCCAATTGTGCGGGCGCACCCGCCAAGGCCTGCGGGCACACGGCAGCGGCCAGCAACAGGCTGAGCAATACGCCACGCACCATCGGTTTGAACGGACGAGCCGGACGCAGGGGCCGTGCTACGAGCATGAAAGGATGACCCAGTGGACGAGAGGAAAAGGCTGTTCCTACCTTTGCCAGCCGAAATCGAAAAAAGTATCACCCCGGCTGCAGTTTATTTTTACGCGAGATCAGGCAGGAGACAGGGTGACCCAATAACCGCGCAAATGGCTGCTCGCCAGCACGGGGTAGGTGTGTACCAGCATGTTCAAGGTGCGATCGGTATCACTGATTGGAAAGGCCCCGGAAATGCGCAGGTCGGCGATCGAGGGATCACAGCGTAGGAAGCCTCTGCGGTAGCGCGTCAGTTCCGCGACGAAATCGGCCAGGCGCATCTTGTCAGCCATTAACATGCCTTGGGTCCATGAGCCAATGTCGCGATCCGTGGGCGTCAGGCTGCCAAAGGTCTGTGAGGAGAAGTCTGTGCGCTGCCCGGCGTTGACGATCAGCGGCGGGGTCTGGCGGTTATCGGCCAATATCACGCTCACCGCGCCGTCGAGCACCGCGAGGTGAGTGCGTGGGCTCAATTCCCGTACGGTAAAGCGTGTACCCAGCGCCTGCATGCGTCCCTGGCGAGTGCTGATCAGAAAAGGTCGGGGCAGGGTGGCCGTGTCCACGGCGGTCTGCACCAGGATTTCGCCTTCGCGCAGGTGAATAAGCCGTTGGCGGTCGTCGAACACTACGTCGATGGCGGTTTCGGTGTTCAGGGTGATACGCGAGCCATCGGCCAGGGTCAGTTCGCGGCGCTGGCCAACGTCGGTGCGGTAGTCCGCTGACCATTGCTGCGATTGCGCCAGCTTCCAACTTCCCCAACCCACAGGCATCACCGCCAGCAGGATCGCCAGCTTGCCCAAGGCCGCGCGCCGCTCCGGGCTGTTCGGCCGGTCCAGCGCCGACATCGCCAGGGAGGGCGGCAGGCCGCCTAACTTGCTCTGCAGCAATTGCGCACGCGACCACGCGCGATCATGCTCGGGGCTGCTGACCTTCCAGCGTTCCCATTCGGCGCGTTCGTGTTCGCTCAGTTCGCGCTCGCTCAAGCGCATCAGCCACTCGGCGGCTTCTTCGAGTACCTGAGGGGCCAGGGGCGGTTCCTTGCGCAGACCGAGCATTCACTCCACCAGCATCAGGCATTGTATGAAGGCCTGCTTCATGTAGCGCTTGACGGTGATCAGCGATACACCCAATTGCTCGGCGATGTCGTCGTACTTGAGGCCGTTGATCTGCGACAGCAGGAAGGCGCGTTTGACCTGCGGCGCAAGGGTATCGAGCATGGCGTCGATTTCGTGCAGGGTTTCCAGCACCACGAAGTGCGCCTCGGGCGACGGTGCTTCGTGGGTGGGCACGTTCGCCAGTGCATCCAGGTAGGCGCGTTCCAGTGCCTTGCGCTGGTACCAGTTGATCAGAATGCCCTTGGCCACGCAGCTCAAGTAAGCCCGTGGCTGGTCGATCACCGTGATGTGTGATGCCAGGATCCGGGTGAAGGTGTCCTGCGCCAGATCCGCCGCGTCCATGGCGTTCCCCAGTTTTCTCTTCAGCGTGGCGTACAGCCAGCCGTGATGCCCGCTGTACAGGGCCTCGATGGCGCGCAGGTGATTGAGGTGATTCGCGGAGGAGGTTTCGCTCATGGCGGCAGGTTTGTTTGTAATTGAGAAGTATTCCCAATGCTAATTGACAAACCGACTTGAGCGCAAGCGCGATCGTATCCCGTGATCAGGCGTGTGACAGGCGTATCAAGGCGTCAATCAGTGTGTCGACTTCAGCTTCGGTGTTGTAGGCGTGAAGTGACGCACGGCTGACGTCAAGCAAGCCCCGATGCTGCATGTCGAGCAGGGTCGAGCCCGCCGTCGAGGTGCTCACGTTGATGCGTTTGGGTTGCGCCGCGAGCCACTGTTGAACCTGCGCGGCGCTGCTGCGCCGGTGACTGAAGGTGACGATGCCGGACTTTAAACGGCCCAGGTCCTGCGGGGTGATATCCGCTACTTCGGTCATTCGGTGGCGCAAGTAGCCCGCCAGGTGCTGGATGCGCTGCCACATCGGTTCGATGCCCTGCGCCAACGCATACTCCGCGGCTGCACCCAGGCCCAGCTTGGCCGCGACGTTGCACTCCCAATTTTCAAAGCGTCGGGCATCCGTGCGAATTTTAAAGCTATCCGCCGTGAGCAACGAGGCCGCATGCAGGTCAAGAAAAGCCGGCTCCAGGCGCTGACACAGGGACTGCTCGACGTACAGGAACCCCATGCCCCTGGGGCCGCGCAGGTATTTTCGACTGGTGGCGGCGAGCATGTGGCAGCCGATTTTTTGCACATCGATCGGCACCTGCCCCACCCCCTGGCAAGCGTCCAGCAAGAACAACACATCCGCCGCCCGGGCGAGGGCGCCGATCTGCTCGACGGGTTGTACCGGCCCACCGTTGGTGGCGATCATCGGCAGCGATACCAGCGCGACGTGCTCGTCTTCAAGCATTCCCGCCAAGGCCACCAGGCACACCTGGCCCTGTTCATCGTTGGGAAGTACCCGGATCTCGATCCCGCGCTGCTGCCTCAATTGCAGGTACGGGATGTAGTTGCCAGCGTATTCTGTCATTGATGTCAGCACGACGTCACCGGGCTTCAGCGCCAGTGAATAGAAGGCCATGTCCCAGGCTCGGGTGGCGTTTTCGACCACCGCGATTTCATCGGGGCGTGCATTGATCAGGCGTCCGATGGCGCCGTAGACATTCTCCAGTTCAGGCGCGCATTGGGCGGCCGCTTCATACCCGCCGATGCGGGCTTCCCGTTGCAGGTGCCTGGTCATGACCTGGATAACCGGGTCAGGCATCAGCGCTGCACCGGCATTATTGAAATGGATCAGTTGCTCGACACCCGGAGTGTCAGCGAGCAGTTGTTCAACGTTCAAAACCAACTCCTTGTTCAGTCGCTGCCCGCAACGCGATTGGAGGGCGCAGCCACCGACCAGTACCGCAACGCAACCATGGGTATCAGCGCCACTGCATAGGCCAGGCACACGAAAAGATAGGTGTATTGCAGGCCGTAGACCTGGCTCAGCAAGCCACCGATGGAAATGCCGGTAATCGAGGCGAATTGCGCGGTACTTTGCGCAATGCCCAGAACGTAGCCTTGCCGCGAGCTGTCGGCGGTTTTCGAGATCAATGCCATCAGCACGGGGGTGGTTGCTCCCAGCAGTACCCCCCAAATGAAGTAGGCGACGATAAATACCACGGGATTACGCGTAACGCCTGCCACGGCGGTCAATGCGATGCAGCCCATGACGACGTAGGTGATGCGTTGCAGCGTTTCTTGTTGCGAGCGATGCTCGAAGTAGCGCGACCATGCCGTCGCCGACAGGATGAAGCCCAGCGCCAGCAGCCCGTAGCACAGGCCGACCACTGAGTTGCTGACCTCGAACGTCGAGCTGACGTACAGCGAGAATGACGTCTGCGGCAGCATGCGCGCCAGCAGCAAAATCCCCATGACGCACAGCAGCGACAGCAGCGGAGAACCGCGCCACACGCGGCCGGTGCCTGCGGCTGGAGTGCTGGCGCTGACCGTCGGTGTTTTTTGCACGGGGGGCACATCCGGCAACGTCACGGCGGCTATTACGGTACAGAGGGCGCATAGCACCGAGGCGACGATGTTGATCCAGAAAAACGTCGCGTAATCGAGGATCATGCCGCCAACGACCGCACCCAACAGTGAGCCCACATTGGTCGATATTTGCAGGATCGCAAACAACCGGGCCCGCCGCGACGGGGCTTCGATACTGACCCCGTAAGCCTGCGCGGGGGCGATGTAGCCGGCAAATGCGCCCTGCAGAAAACGCAGGACCAGGATTACCCATATGTCACTGAAAAGCGCTAGCCCCAGCTGGGTCAAGGACAACCCCGCGAGTGCGCGGATCATCATCAATTTGTGGCCGTAGCGATCGCCGATACGGCCCCAGAATGCGCTGGTCAGCATGATGCCCAGCATCGGCCCGACGTACACGGCGATGCTGGCGAAGCTGAATACCGACTCCGAGGCGGCCAGCCCGCGCAGGTGCACGGGCCAGAACGGCCCGCTCATTTCCATCGCGCCCATAGAGACCAGTTGGATCGCGAACAGAAGGTAAATAAGGATTCTCACACTCGAACCCTGGACGGCACCTGCTTGGGACATGAGACGGCCTCGGCGATTAAACGGCAGCTAGCGGGTTGGTCAGGGTGTGCTGCAAACGGTAGTTGGAATACTGCATCAGGTGCATGCGTAACAACGAACGGGTAGGCCACGGGTCCTCGACAAAGGCCTGGCGTTCCACTTCCCACAGCTGCGGCGATACCCGCTCGCGCACCGCAGCAAAGGCGTTCTCGGTTTCCTCGCGCAATACCGCCCACAGGCGTGTGTTGTCCATTTCGTACTCCTTGGTCAGCCACAGGGCCATTTCATGCAGGTGCGTGAGAAACGCGGCGTCGAGCACAAACATGCGCACCGGTTCGATATCGCCGACAAACACCGTCGGCAGAATGCCAGGCTGCACATGCGGCTGTAAGGTATAACCGCGCTCTTCCAGCAGCGGAGCGTAGGTCCGGCCATCGCCAAAATCGCGGATCAGCAGGCTACGTGGCAGGCCGTCGGGCGAGAACAACACCATGGTGTTCTGTTGGTGCGCTTCAAGGCCGATACCGTACAGCAGATAGATCGCCACCACGGGATGGGTGACGACTTTGGCGTATTGGCGAAACCAGTTCTCTACGTTGGAGGCGCTGGCACGCGCCCCGTCACGTTCGATCAGGTCGGTAAACAGTGGCCGACCGCTGCCCGGCAAACGGGTGAACAACGAAGCCACTGTGATCGGCAAGCGATCATCGCTGCGTTCGAACGCTTGCCGGCTGGCACGAAACACCACGGACAGGTGTTTGCCCGGTACGTCGTCCTGGGTGATCGCGTGTCTGTAGCGCACGCCGATTTCTTCCGGGAAGATTTCCAGCTGCTGGTCGAAACCCTTTTCGGCTTCTAAAATTTGCGTGATCAGCGTGCTGATGCGCGGTCCCATATGGATCGACTTGGCTTGCAGGCTGCGCAACTCGCTGGTCATCCACAACGCGATGGGCAACTTGATCAGCGGCGCAGCGTGGTCCAACACCGGCATCATCGTGCGGTATGACATGGTCGGCAGCGTCTGGATATCCGGCCCCTCAGTGATCAGGAGGCCTTCTTCGATTTCCGCAGCAAACGTCTTGAGCACATACGCCTGCAAATGCCAGGCATGAATCGGCAGTGGCAGCCATTGCGTTTCATCCAGACCTTTACCGTTGAGCGCCGCCTTCCATTGTTCCCAGTGCGCCGGGAAGTTGCTGGCGAACCAGCTGTGGTAGCTGGTCACGTGAGGCATGCTTTCACTTTTGGCCATGTCGGCTCGCAAGGCGGCAATCCGCAGGGGAACCTGGGCGTTGAACTCCGGAGACAGCTGCTCGACCTCCGCGTCGCTCAACCCGGGGCGGGCTTTCCAGGTCGGGTAGTAGGGGTGGCCTTCCAGCGAGCCCCACTGATCCAGCAGGATGGCGGCGTCCTTGGTACTCGAGTGGTGGCGCAGGTAATCGGTCAGGCTGGTGAGCCCCTGGTTTTGAGCGGCCTGGGCCAGGCGTGCGTTCCAGTGTTGGCGATACTGGCGTGCGTGGGCGTCGTTCAGCAGGCTGTTTTCCATATCCGACTTGAGCCCGGCCACGCCTTCGTCGCTGGGCTCGAAGTCGAAGCTGTCGCGCAGTACATCCAGCAGGTCCTGGTGGCTGGTGATCACCTGGCGCACGCCCTCGGCCGTCAGCAGTACCACGTCACCGTCATTGACCAGTGTGTCGGCCGGCCCCAGCGCAATTTCGGAGAAAAACAGCTGCGCACCGCTCTGCTTGAGCGGGTAGGTGGCCTGGTGGCCCCCATGGGTAAACGCCAGCGCTGAACGATCCAGAATATTTTCCGCAAACAAGCAACGAATCAGCCGGCGCAGGGCGTTCTTGCGGGAGTAGGCGATCAAGGTTTTGAGGTCATCCATATCAGCTATCTGCTCGTTGAGTCATTCATTAAAAGGGTTATGCCGTGCGTGGCCATTGGCTCGGGAAGTAATCCAGCGCCGAGTCGCGCAGGCCTTGCATATAGGCAACGCTCCAGTGCAAGACTTCTTCGATATAGGGCACTTTCAGTTCGAAACGCCTGGCCATTTCCACCAGCAGCACCAGGCCGTAGGCGACGTCTTCGTTGAACGCGCGGCTCTCACGCTCGATCACATACCCGGCGCGGTTATCACCGGCAGGTACCATGGGTGCGAGGATGTCGTTGTAGGCCTGGTTGGTGCGCAGAATGGACAGCATGCTGCTCTGGTCGCGAATCTGATCGCCGTAGGCCTCGACGATCTCCTGTTTCAAGGATTTGACGGACGACAGGTCGACGCCCATGCGCTCACTGATGACCGCGCACAGTTCCTGGCTCTCCTGATCCATGCGCTCCAGGAAGTAAGCGCCCAGTTCGGGGCACTCTGTCCACCAGCACAGGCGCTGCGGGAAAATCTTGCGGTGCCACTGGCCGTAGGGGCCGATCAACCCATAGATCACCGAGCTGTGCATGATCGGGTTACCGGGTGTCAGGGTGATCTCCAGGTAGTGATCGAGCAGCGTGACGCAAGGGCCGTAAAGCCGCGTGAGGATATCGTGCAGTTGCTGGCGCGACGCCTGGGATTCGCGGGCATGGGTTGCGACATACAACTGGCTTTTGCCGCCGCCCATTTTTATCGACCGGCCAGGTTTGAGCTCGAAGGCAGTATGAGGCACGTCCTTCATACCCCAGATCACCAGGTTCGGATGGTTGGCCAGTGTGGCCTCGGCCAGCCAGTCGAACCCGCAGAAGCCCGGAATCGCACCGATGTACACCGGTTTACTGGTGCTCAGATGCGGCGCAATGGCCTGCAACGTTTTGGCGCGGGCATGGGCGGGAACCGTGATGATGACGATATCGGCGTCTTCGACGGCGGGCCTGGCCTCGGTGGTCACCCGATCCAGTCGGGCGTTCAGTGTGCGACCGTCCGGCAGCAGTGCCTGGAGCGGTACCTGCCGGGCGTGATGGTCAACGACTTCCAGGTTGCTGGTCAGCAGCGAAACCTCGACGTCGGGCAGCTGTTTGAACAGGATGGCGTTGAGATGACCGGTCCGGCCACCGCCACAAATGGCGACTTTCAGCGGTTTCATTAAGAGGCGTTCCTTAGTCGAAAGAGGGTCATGCGACGCTGAGTTGCAGCGGGGCGGAGCTGGACTCCTGCCAGTGGTTCTTGCCCAGCCAGGCATCCAGCTGCGAGGCGACGCCGGGGTCCAGCAAGGCACGTTCGTCAAGCCACTTATCGTCGAACACCGTGTGCAGGTATTTTTCGCCGCCGTCGGCAATCGGCACCACCACATTGCCGCTCAGTACGCCTTTGTGAATCAGCTCCAGGGCCTTGAAAATGGCGCCACCGGTTGAGCCGCCCACCAGCAGGGCGAGGTGGCGGGCGATATAGCGGGAGGTCTCGAAGGCTTGTGAGTCGGTAACCTGCACGCCCAGATCGATGCAGCTGTAGTCGAGTACCAGCCCCACCGTATCCCCGGCGGGCGTCCCGGTGCCCGACTGATAGTACGGATAGCCGGGGTGCCCAAAGACGATGGAGCCGGCGGGCTCCACGGCCACGGTCACGATGTTGGGGTTGTGCTGTTTGAGGCCCCGGGCAATCCCGGTCATCGACCCGCCGGTACCGACGCAACCGACATACGCTCCGATAACACCTTCGGCCTGCACGATGGTTTCCCGCACAAAGTCGCTGTAACCGCCGGCGTTGGCAGCATTGTCGGACTGGTTCATGAAGACGGCGCCCGGAATCTGCTCGGCGAGTTCGGCCGCCAAGCGCTGGCGCTCCACCACCGCGACTTCGTCTTCGCGATAAGTCCCCGCGACAAACCGAATATCGGCGCCCAGCGCCTTCATCACTGCGATCTTGTCCTGTGCCGCGTGATGGTCGACCACGGCGATAAATTGCAGGCCAAATTCGACGGCGGCCATGGCCAGGCCGATACCGGTATTGCCCGAAGATGACTCAACCACCACGCCGCCCGGTTTCAAACGTCCGGACTTGAGCGCGGCGAGCACCATATTGCGCGCCATACGATCTTTGATACTGCCGCCGGGGTTATTCTTCTCTATCTTTAATAACAGTCGGGCGTCAGTGCCCGGGATATAAATACCCAACATGGGCGTATTGCCAATCAGCTCGGAAACCTTAGTCAGTATCATATGAAGTGCTGCCTTTAGTAGTCAGGTGAAAACGCGTAGTTACCTTGCGTGCAACAGGTCGCCACCATTCGCCGGGGCAGGGGGTGACGATGAAACTCGTTCTCCAGCAAGTCCATTTGATAACCGGCGGTATTGGCATAAATCAATAAATCACCGGCCTTGGGGGAAACAGTGAAGTTGATCAGTCGTTGGGTGATGACGTCATCATCCAAGCAACTATGCCCGGCAATATAGGCCTGCATCGGTGTGGGTAAAGTTGGCGCCGTGCTGATTAAAATCGGGTCGACCAGGTATTCGGACGCAAACCATGTTTCACAGGCGCTGAAGCTGCTGCCTTCGACAAATAAGACGGTCTTATTATTGGCCAGTTTTTTGCTGCGTGTAATGCGAAACACCGAGATTGCGGCTTGGTCCACCAGGCTTCGACCCGGCTCCAATGCCAGTATGATGCGGTTGGCCTTTAAGTACTGGGCAATGCTCTGTCGCGGCGAGAATGAGCTTTCCAGGAATGACGTCAGCCATTGGCTTGCCGTCAAGTTACTGCCGTAAGGGTAATAAGATTTTGGTACTGACTGGTTGTAATAGTGACTTGGCGTATTGTCGTTTTGTAGAAAGCGCTCGTAGGCTTGCGGCTCGATATAACGGATGGGCAAGCCTCCGCCAATATCGATCATGCTCGGGTTCAATCCCATCTCCCGAGCGGCATCGATGAAGTCGGCCACCTCACGAAAGGCCTGTGCGCGAGAGTCGAACCCGTAGCCAGCGAGGTGGAAATGGAAACCCTCGAAGTCAATAAACGCCCGAAATCGAGTCAGTAAGTGCAAGCACACCAACAGGTCCGAGGCCCCCATTCCGAAGCGGCTGGCCGCACCGCTTTTGGGTCTGTAACGCAGTAAAACCCTGGCTTTGGTGGCCTCTGTGCGGGTTTCGAGCAGTGTTTTCAAATGGTCGAATTCCTCCAGTGAATCGACGCAGATCAGTGCGCCGGCATGCACGAGCGCTCGATGAAAATCCTGGGTTTTGGCAGGGCCGGTGGCGCACAACTGATCGGCGGGCACACCGGCGCGCAGTGCTGCTCGCATTTCGTAAATGCTGGAAACGTCGACGCCGATCCCGGACGCTTTGGCCGCTTCCAGCAAACAGTGTGACTTGTTGGCTTTGGCGCCATAGAAGATCGAATACTGAACCTCATGCTGTTCCAGCACTGATTGCAATGCGCACGTGTTCAGCGCAAAGGCATGTGGCCATACAAGATTAAGCGGCGAACCGTGCTGTGCGACAAGTTCAAGAAGTTTGTCGGGTTGGCTATGTAGCAGTTGTGCGATGCTTGCGTCCAATAATGGATTAAGCATGTGCGAAATATGGACTTCGGTCCGCACTTCATTGAGGCGTGTCGTTGCAATAGACATAACTATCCCCTGGCGCTTATAGCGTCGCCATTCATATTCCGATCATTAAAATAGATCGATGAATGTGGTCTTGTCGCTCGTCGTATTTTCAGCGTTTATGCGTTTGGCGGTGGATGCCACACGAACCCGGCAGGCGAAACTGTGGCTTTGATGGCGATAATCGGTTCACAAAACAATTGCATAAGAACCCAATTCCCTAAGGTTTATACGGGTGTAGCGACCGGCCACTAACTGCTGGTTTTCTTGATCTAATTCACCGATGAGTGATGGGCAAATGATATCGCTAGGCCACACTTGCGGTGAACGTTAAGAGTTGCATGTGCACGAGAAAAGTTTCTCTCGACGGCGTGAACAATATTGCTATCGAGAACGATTATCAAGTAAGGTTTTCAAATATTCCAAATTAACACCCGCTGAAGGTCAGTGCGCGACCGTGTATTTGCATGCGCTTGCGGGCGTTCGTCCCTAGTTTAAAAGCGGCGTTAATTCATTGATCAATAAGGGGTTAAACGTTGATCGGCGAGGGCGGCGCCAGAGGCGCAATTTACTCGCCCGAGACCCCCGAAAATTTTGCAAAAACCACGACTGATGCACGCCAAGGAGAGATGCAATGAACACTGATCGTCCGAGCACCATTGCGATGCTTCCCATCAGCTACCTGTTCGTTCCGGGGAACCGTCCGGAGCGCTTTGCCAAAGCGGTTGAGGCCGCGGCGGATGCGATCATTCTGGACCTTGAGGATGCGGTTCATCCCGAGAGCAAAGCCGCTGCCCGAGGCGCCGTCTGGGCGTGGCAGGAGAGTACGCAAAGCGTTGCGTGCCAGCGGTTTATCCGGCTCAACAGTGTCGGCAGCGCATCGTTCCGCCAGGACCTGACGTGGCTGCGCGACATGCGTTACCCCGAGCGTTGCACCGGGGTATTCCTGCCCAAGGCCGAGGCTCCGCAAGCGTTGGCACGGGTGGTCGAGCAGTTGCTGGCGTGGCATCCCCAATTGCACATCGTCGCGATCATCGAGACCGCCAAAGGTTTGCAGCAAGTGGAGGCGATTGCCGCGATTCCCGGCCTGGCGCGCCTGGCATTTGGCTCATTGGATTTTTCCCTGGATATCAATTGCGGCCAGGTGCCTGAGGCGTTTGTGTATGCACGCAACCGCATCGTGCTGGCCTCCCGCACCGCGGATTTACCGGCGCCGATCGACGGGGTGACACCTGCGATCAACGACCTGGCGGTGGTCGCCCGGGACTCGCTATACGCGCGCTCCCTCGGGTTCGGGGCCAAGCTGTGCATCCATCCCGCGCAGTTGGCGACGGTGCAGCGCGCCTTCCTGCCCGATGCGCACCAATTGGCCTGGGCGGATCGGGTGATGAGTGCTGTGGCCGGCGGTAGCCACGCGGTGCAAGTTGACGGCGAAATGGTCGATCTGCCGCTGATCGAACAGGCGCAACGCCTGCTGGATATGGCCCACCGCTACGCAGCGCTCGCCAAGACCGGGGCCTGCTGAAAATGCCGGCAGGGCAGGGGGGAACCCTGGAACAGGCCTATCAGATTGCTCTGCGACCCGTGTGCGAAGTACTGCAATCGGAGCAGGTGGACCCGGCCAATGTGCAGTGGCTATGCGACTCGATCATCCGCACAGGGCATTGGCTGGCGCCAATCATCGTCGAGCGCTCGCAAGGCATTGTGATGGACGGCAACCATCGCCTGAACGCGGCGTTGCAATTGGGTTTGCATCGGGTGCCGTGCATCCAGCTCGACTATGCGGACCCACGGGTGTGCGTAAGGCACTGGCAGACGGGGCAAGCGTTCGAGGTGGCGCGGATTTTCGCCACCATCGCACGTGGCGAGATCTTTGCGTACAAGACCACGCGGCATGTGTTTGACCCGGCGCTGCCGGTCATCGCGATACCGTTGGAGCGCCTGTACGAATGAGCTGTGCAAAAAAATCATGTTAGGGGGTGATACTTTTTCGCACGTCGACTGGCATTAGGAGTGATTCCCATTTTCTCTCGTTGAAAGGATCCTCTCGTCATGCCTGTTGCCAGCCGACCCTGCGGTGAGCGCGTGTTAGCACTCGCCATCCGGACCGCCCTGTTGAATTTCGTGATGGTCGCAGCAGGCGCCAATGCCTGGGCTGAGACGCAAACGCCTGGCGCCACGGACACCAGTACGCCCAGCCTGACCCTGGACACCACCACGGTTGACGGCCGCTACAACGGCCCGACGGCGCTGCCGGAGGTACTCTCCGGTGGGCAAGTGGCTCGCGGAGCGCGGCTGGGCATGATGGGCAACAAAGACGTGATGGACACGCCGTTCAACGTCACCAGCTACACCGCCAAAACCCTCGCCGACTTGCAAACCGTCACCGTTGCCGATGCCCTGGAACGCGACCCCTCGGTGCGTTCGACCGGTCAGACGGGCGGTATCGTCGATTCATTTTTCATTCGCGGCTTTGCGATTGGCGAAGGCAACCTGGGTGAACTGGCCTACGACGGTGTGTATGGCGTAGCGCCCAATTACCGGGCCTTTACCGAGTACGCCGAGCGCATCGAAGTGCTCAAGGGGCCGGGCGCGCTGATGTATGGCATCTCGCCCAACAGTGGCGTCGGCGGCGTCATCAACATCGTCCCCAAGCGGCCACTCGAGGAAGACCTGACCCGTTTCACCGGCAGCTACGCGTCGGACTCCCAAGCGGGCGGGCACCTGGATATCAGTCGGCGTTTTGGCGAGGAGAACCAGTTCGGCGTGCGCTTCAACGGCAGCCTGCAGGGCGGTGATACTGCCGTGAACGACCAGCATCGCGACGTGGGGATCGGTGCGATTGCCCTGGATTATCGCGGCGAGCGGTTGCGGCTGAACCTGGACTACATCAGCCAGAAAGAAAGCTTCGAAGGCGCCTCACGCCCGTTCACCATCGAACCGGGCGTAGAGGTGCCATCCGCCCCCAATGGCCGCACCAGTCTGCCGCAAAAATGGGGCTGGTCGGACACCAAGGAGCAGTCCGCATTGCTCGGCGGTGAATATGACCTGAACGACAACCTCACCGTGTTCGCCCATGCGGGGGGTGGCAGGTCGGACGTAAAGCGCATGTCCGACCAGGTGCCGCGCATCCTCAATGACGCTGGCGACACCAGCAATACCCCAGGCTATTACAAGTTCAATGTTGATCGTTCTACCGCCGATGTGGGGGTTCGGGGGCAGTTCGCCACCGGCCCGGTGACCCATATCACCACGCTGATGGCCACCCGTTACCAGGATGAATTGTCTCGGGGTATCAATAACGGCACGAAGGTTTTCTCCAACATCTACCACCCGGTGGACACGCCCCAGCAATACATCAATGCCCCGAAGGTGCTGCGCATCTCCGAGTCGGAGCTGTCCGGCGTGGCGCTGACCGACACCCTGGGTGTTCTGGATGATCGTTTGCAACTGACCTTGGGCGTGCGCCGCCAGGACATCGAGTCGCGTAACTACAATGAGGCCGGTGGGGTCAGCTCCCGCTATAAAGACAACGCAACCACCCCTCTGGTGGGCGTGGTGGTCAAACCGTGGGACGACGTGTCTTTTTACTACAACTATGTGGAAGGTTTGAGCAAAGGCGATATCGCCCCGGACACGGCTGCCAACTCTGGGGAAACCTTCGCGCCCTACGAGTCCAAACAGCATGAGATCGGTGTGAAGTACGAACACGGAACGTTCATGACCACCCTGGCGCTGTTCCAGATAGAAAAGCCCAGTGGCGAGGTGGGCGCGAACAATCTGTTTTCGGTGCAGGCAGAACAGCGTAACCGTGGCGTCGAACTGAGCGTGTTCGGTGAGGTGGCGCCGGGCACGCGCTTGATGGGCGGTGTGACCTTTCTGGATGGCGAGCTGACGGACTCGGCCACTGCCGCCAACCGCGGCAATAAACCGGTGGGCGTGCCCGATATCCAGGCCAACCTGTGGGCAGAATACGACACCCCGTGGCTGGAAGGTTTTACCCTCACTGGCGGTGCGATCTATACCGACAGCCAGTACGTCAACCAGGCCAACACCCAAGAGCTGGCCGCCTGGACCCGTATCGATGCAGGCGCGCGCTATGCCACCAAAATTGAAGGGCGGCCGACGACCTTCCGCGCCACGGTGCAGAACGTCTTCGACCGTGAGTATTGGTCGGGCGTGGCCTCCTATGGTGCATTTTCCCCGGGGTCTCCGCGCACCTTGCAACTGTCGGCAACTGTCGATTTTTGACCGGCGCCGGTATGCAGCAATCATGCACCCGCAACGAGCCTATCCGTGAACGGCTGAGTTGTTATGGCCTGCGCGGGTGATCCATGAGCTGCTGCTTGCGCAGCGCAATGGCCACACCTCGGCGCCCACGGCGTGCATAACATTCTGCAAGCGCGCGACTGAGTTGCGCTACATCATTGTCGGGAAGACTTGCATGTTCCTGGCGGCCTACGTTGGGACGGTCGGCTCATTAAGTTCGACTGTTCCAAAATTGAACAATACGGCAGCGCATAGCAGTGGCGCCGTGTGTACGGCGAAAGTAACGTAGACCACTATCTCCACGGACGCCTGGGCTGTTGAATTTACCATGAAGTACGGCCCAGGCCAGGCGCTGTGGCTGCTTGCGCAGAGCCTGCCTGTGCCGGTTTTGTTCGTCCATTAATCGTGACGCGTTACAGTTTTTTTGAGTGCTGCCGATAATGATTTACTGGCCAGTTATTCAGGGATGGCTAATAACAGGGAGGACGTTGTCTTGGTCGTTTCAATAAACTCAAATACACTTTCTGACTCGCAGCTTTTCAATGTGACGGTGAGCCCAAATGAATCGCTAACGAAAAGTCAGGCGACAACTGAAAACGTTGCTGTTGACAGTCAGAAAGATACCAGTAGCCTTTCTTCACTCTCTCTGCAGTTGAGTGAGAGTGCCGCGGGTGCGGCGGCAAGGGACTCGAGTTTGAGCAGGAAAGAGCTTGGCGCGAAAGCGAGTGAGCTTTTGAGCAAGATTTCCGGCGATGGTTATTTTGCCAACAAAAAAGCCAATGATGCTGAAGTGCCTGACACTCAGGACTCTGGGTTGTTGGCGCGTGCGGAAAATGCAACGCAATTTGTAAATGGTAGTGGTAAAAACCCGTTTGCGGGCATGTCGAGCGATCAGCTCTCATTGATTATCTATGATGACAGTGGGCGTTTTACGACTAATGAGCGCCGCGCGGCCTGGAGTGAGTCATCCGATCAGGAATATGCCTGGCGGCAGAAGGTTGTTGCCAATTCGATCGGGGAATATAACGCAACCGGAAAACTGACGAAATTCTTTACTGCAGCACTTGAACACTACAAGGGTTTGCCCGCTATTGAGCAGGCACAATACCCTAATAGTTATGAGGCGAAGTTGCAGGGTTGGATCGCGCTCGATTTCAACTACAAGACCCATACCGTTGAAGGTACGGGCAGTGCTCAGGACGTGATGGACAAGGTCTTGAATCTCGACAAGCAGACGTTTGAAGACACTGGTGCAGATACGGCTTGAGTGCGGCACGCACCCATGATTGAGCCAGTCCAAACAAAAAGCCCCGCATCGGCGTAAGTGTTAGCTGCGGCTGATGCCCCATACCGATCGCGCTCGGTAAAGTTATTCATGGTGTACATCAGGTTGATGTCTCTGATGGGCATTTAAGGGCTGCGTCTTTAGTCCAGCCATTAGCGGTATCGGCGATAGTTTTCGCCAACAGATCAATCAAGTGTTGATGGGCCAGCACCAGGCTTTTCAATTCAACCCCTGCAGGTTGGCGAATCTGGGTGGCGCAGGTCAGTGTGCGACGTACCTGGCCATTACCGCGCAGCTCAAGGCTCCACACCACATCCTCTAACGCATATTGCCCCGGCAAAGAGTCAAAGCGGCGTACCTCGGCCTGAATCGATAGCACTGGGCGCTTAGCGTCTTTGCTCATTCCGGCGAGGTCGTGGGTGCCCAGTCGCGATTCAAGTCGATCAGTGAGCGCGTCATGGAACTCTTCTGCCAGCGGCGCGCCCCAGCGGTCGTTTTCCATGATGGCCAGATTGGCTTGGTTCAGGCGCACCACCAGTTGCGGTTGGTCGACCTGCACCGGTACGCGTACGGGGCGAATCTCGAGCTGGAAGGCCGGAGCCGCCACCGGGGTCTCTGACGGCGGGGCGCTGCCTTGCAAGGTGTAGGAGTGCATGACCGGGGAGCTACAAGCCGTTAGGCAAACACTGGTGATCAGGATCAAGAGCGGGGTCTTCATGGTTGTATTTCCGGTTCGATGTCACGTGAAGAATGAATCGAGGCCTTGTAGCTGTCGGGTTTGCCCTGCGCTGTTCGGCCACGTATCAGTGCTTCTGGGTTGCGGCTGAGGAAGTCGCTCAACACTCGCACTGAGCGGGCTGTACGCTGAACTTCGTCCATGGCATTGCTGATTTGCTGGCGTGCTGGCGAGTCCTCGGCAAAGCTTGAGTTGACGGTGTCCAGGGTCTTCTGTGTCTGTGCCAAGGCGCCGTTCATCTGCGGCAACACCTCGCCGTTGACCTGCTTCAAGGTCTTCTGCATTTCGCTGAGACTGCCGTTGAGGTTTTTGGCAATTTCTTCCAGCGGCAGTTTACTGATCTTGTCGACCAGACCCTCTAGCTGCCCCTGCACTTTGTCTAAGCTGCCTGGCACCGTGGGGATCACCAATGGTCGCGCCGCGAGGTCGAACGGAGTCGGGGTTGCCTTGGGGATGAAGCTCAGGGAAATGTACAGCTGGCCGGTCAGCAGGTTGGCGCTGCGAGCTTGAGCGCGCAGGCCGTGCTCGACGAAGGTGGCCATTAGGCGCGCCATGCTTTTTTCGTCTTCCGAGCCCTGATCTTTGAGGAGTGTTTCGTTGGCATGACCCAAACGGTTTGGGTAGATCACCGCACCGACCGTACTGGGAAAGGTCATGGTTTTAGTGTCGTAGTCCAGATCGACGGACACCACATGGCCAATGTTTACCCCCATGAACTCCACGGGCGCGTTCACCTCCAAGCCACGTAGTGATTGATTGAAGTTCATGCGGATATAACGAGGCTCGCCATCGGGCTGCGCCAAGGCCGCCTCTTGGTCGCCGAACAGTTCGAAGCGAGCATGTTCGGTCGCAGGTTGGGTGTTGGGGCTGTACTTGGGTTCAACGAACGCGATACCGCCTGAAAGGATGGTCGAGAGCGATTGGGTGTTAACCTTCAGGCCGTTTGCCCCCACTGTCAGGTCAATGCCACTGGCGTTCCAGAACCGCGTATCCGTGCTGACGAACCGGTCATTGGGCGAGCGTACGAAGATTTCTACGTCGACACCCTTACCGTCTTCCGAGAGCTGGTAGGACACCACCTGGCCGACCTGAATACGCCGATAGTAGATCGGCGAGCCGATGTCCAGGGAGCCGAGGTCGGTGGTGTGCAGGGTGAAGCGCTTGCCTTGTTCGCCGTAAGTGATCGGCGGCGGCGTTTCCTGACCGACGAAGTTTTTACTGGTTTTCCCCGAGCTGCCGGCATCGGCCCCGATAAAGGCGCCGGACAATAGTGTATCGACCCCGGAAATCCCGTTGGCGCCGATGCGTGGGCGGACAACCCAGAACATCGAGTTTTCGTCGGTGAAGGCACGCTCCGAGGCATCGAGATCGACTTTCGCGACCACGTGGCTGCGGTCGCTGCTCAAGGCAATGGCCGTGACTTTGCCGATCACCACGTTCTTGTATTTGACCTGAGTCTTGTTGGCCTCAAGACCTTCTGCGGTCTGGAAACTGATACTGATCTGCGGGCCCGCCGACAGTGTGTTGTTGATCAACATCGACACGCCAACCAGCGCCGCGACGATGGGCACAATCCACACGAGGGAAACGTTGAAGCGTCGCGTCTTGATTGAGGGTTTGGCCGCGGGCGAATCAGTGGAAACGTGACGATCAGACATCTTCAACCTCTGCATCCCAGATAAGCCGGGGATCGAAACTCATGGCGGCCAACATGGTCAGCACCACCACCAGACCAAAAAAGACGATACCCAACATCGGGTCGATGGAACTCAGTGAGCGAAACTGCACCAGCGCGGCGACCAGTGCCACCACCAGCACGTCGAGCATGGACCAGTAGCCGACCAACTCGACCATGCGATACAGCCGGCTTCGTTCTCGCATGGCCCAGCGGCTCTTGCGCTGGCAGGTCACGAGCAGCAAGCCCAGAATCAGGAACTTCATACACGGCACCACGATGCTGGCGAAGAAGATCAGGGCGGCGATATCCCAGGACCCACTTTTCCAGAACTCGATGACCCCGCTCATGATGGTGTTGTCGCTGGCGTTGCCTAACATGTTGGTGCGCATGACCGGCAGCAGATTGGCCGGGATGTAGAGCATCAGCGCCGCCAGCAGCAATGCCCAGGTGCGGGCAATGCTGTTGTGTTTGCGCGCATGCACAGGGCCATTGCAGCGGGGGCAGCGGTGTTCATCCCGCCGGCAAATCTGTGCGCAGGTGTGGCAAGGCATCAGGTTCAGTTCGCGGGCGTAGGCTGGCTGGCTCATATAAGTTGGTCCGCCAGGTCGTCCCAAAGACGGTGAATGTCCTTGCCCGATATCAAAATGAGCAACACGGTGAGCATGCCGAGTGCCCACAGTCCCAAGCCCGGATGCACATTCAGCATGCCAGCCAGCTTGACGATCGCTACCAATATCCCGAGCAAGCAGACCTCGAGCATGCTCCAGGGACGTAAGTGCTCCAGTGTGCGCATACAGGCCCTGAAACCGGGAGCCGCGCGGCCAGCGTTGGCAAACGCCAATAACCAGCACAGCAGTGCAATCTGCAACATCGGCGCGAGGATTATGGTCAGTCCGGCAACCGCAGCCATCGGCGTAATCCGACCGTGAGCCAGTGCTTCTACGGATGCCCACAAGGTGGCTTCGTTGTTCAAGCCTTCCATACTGATGCTGATGACCGGGAAGGCGTTGGCAAAGGCGAAGAGCAGGGCAGCGGTGATGGACAGCGCTAACAGCGTCTGCACGCTCATCCGCTGCCCGCGTTTGAGCACTGCGCCACAGCGTGTGCACTCAGCTTTCTGCCATCTGTTCAGCGACACCGACTCGAACAGTGAGTCGCAATGCTGACAGATGATCAAGTGGGAAAAAGTATTCATCGGATTGAGGGTTTTCATGACTTATCGCCTGGAAGAGTTCCTCCTTGGAACGGTAGTGGCGATACAACGTTGACTTGGCGGCGGCCTGAAGAGTGGCATCCCGTTTGATTTCGGTGAGTACACGCAAGAGGCGGTCTATTCGATACCGGCCTGTACAGTATTGCTTGGCGCAAAAGGTCTGTCAAAATATATTTCGGTACGGATTGGTATCGTTATTCAGTCGCCTGGAACGCTGAACGACAGGTCACCACAGAAAGCCCGCTGATTGAGCGGGCTTGGGCTTGGGCCTGGGAGTCGGCTCGGCAATCTCAATATCAGGTCATCGCCGTTTATTGGATCTAGAAGAAGTCAGCAATCACCAAGACTTTTTCCGTCGCGAAAAGTGACTCATATATCGCCTCATGTGGAACTTCACGCGCTAACCATGCGCTTGCGTTGTAGACCCGCGCCTTGTTGAAAAACACTAGGTGCGTCTCGTCTCCACGCTCAAACAGTTTGAATTGTTGCTCCTCCATGTCGGCGCAAAGCTCGTCGAATAGCGTGGGGTCTCTTTTTGACAGCGCGACGACGATATCGGCCCTGTCCAGGCCGGCTTCACTGGCCGCCCACAAGACGATACGCGTTGCCACCTCCATTTTTTCGCTTGGGGTGCCAGCGTTCAAAGCGTGTTGGACATCGGGGTAGCTGGACGCCAGGCGCGAAGGAATGGTCTTTTTTCTCGTGGCTCTCATGACTGACTCCCACCGATTTTCCCCCCTTTTAGACAGGGGCAGGTTGACCGGCTGGCTTTTCGTCGACTGACTGGCCGGCAAGAATGCGTGCGGCGATATAACCGAAGGTCATGCCGGGGCCGAGTGTGATGCCGCCGCTGGGGTAATGGCCGTTCATGATGCTGTTCATATCGTTGCCCACAGCGAACAGCCCCGGAATCGGCGTGCCGTGTTCGTCGAGTGCGTGGGCATAGGCGTCGGTGTTCAGGCCGGCGAAGGTGCCGAGGCTGCCGGGCACCAGCTTCACCGCATAGAAGGGGCCTTTGTGCAGGCTGCCGAGGGACGGGTTCGGCCCGTGTAGAGCGTCGCCCTGAGCTCTGTTGTACAGCGATTCACCGCGCTGCAAGAGTGGGTCGTGACCTTGTTCCGCACCCAGATTGAAGGCGCTGACGCTCACTTCCAGCTGTTGCGCATCGATGCCGCATTTGTGTGCCAGTTCGATCAACGTCGGCGCCTTGAACAGGTAGCCCGCGCGCACGTACTTCGCCGTCGGAAACGGAAAGGGTTTGGACCAGCCCAGGCCATAGCGACGTTGGGCGCGGTGATCGCAGATCAGCCAGGACATCGGCGTTTCTGCGGGCCCCGTGGCGTTAAACAGTGCGCACATGTAGTCGTGGTAGGAGTCCGCTTCGTTGACGAAGCGTCGACCATCCTGGCGCACGGCAATGAAGCCGGGTTTGGCGCGTTCCATCAGGTGCGGAAAACCGCTGAAACCACCGTCTTCGCGCGGCACCCGGGACACTGGTGCCCATGCGGCCGCATGGACGAGGTCGGTCGCCACGCAGGCCCCGGCGCTTTCGCCCAGACGCAGGCCATCGCCGGTATTGCCCTTGGGCGCTGCGCTCAAATGTTCGGTGCCGTTGGGAGCCTGCTTGAACAGGCGGGCGATGCGTTGCTGGTCGTGGGGGAACCCACCGCAAGCGAGCACCACGCCACGTCGGGCGCGGATCTCGATCAGGCGCCCGGCAGATTCGACGCGAGCCCCGAGCACGCGCTCACCGTCACGCAGCAGTTCGCGCACGGGCGTGTCAGTCAGCAGGCGAACCTTGCGATCCAGCGCGCTTTTGAGCAGCCGGGCAACCAGTGCGTTGCCGTTCACCAGGTGCAGGCCTCGGCCATGAAGCAGCAGGTCGCGGGCGTGGCGTAACAGGCGCTTGCCGACATAGAGCAAAGAGGACGGGGACTGGCGGGCGTTGAGAAAATGATTGAGGTCGGCGCCGCCTGCGATGCCCATTCCTGCCAGGCTGATCACGTCGAGCGGGCGTCGGAGTTTATTGATCCAAGGGCCGAGGCGACGACCGTCGAACGGTTGCGCACAGACCGAACGGCCGCCTTTTGCATAACCTTCGCTGGCGTGAAAATCAGGCATTTTGCTGCCGGAGAAAAACTGCACCTCGGTATGGCGTTGAAAAAAATCGACCATCTGCGGGCCTTGTGCGAGGAACATCTCCACGCGCGGGTCGAGCACTTCGCTGCGCAGTTCATGGCGCAGGTAAATCCGCGACTGTTCCAGGTCTTCAACGATACCGTCGGCGACGGCCAATGGGTTGCGCGGAATCCACAGCCAACCGCCCGACCAGGCGCTGGTGCCGCCGAGCTGCGGCTCCTTTTCCACCACGATGACGTCAAGGTTCAGGTGCGCAGCGGTCACCGCCGTTGCCAGGCCGGAAGCGCCGGAGCCGACGACCAGAACATCACACAGTAGGGGGGCGCTGATGGACATAGGCATTACCGCGAGAAGAAATGAGGTTGGCTGCTCCCGATCAGAAGCAGCGCAACGCTGCGATGGGGTTATTTGAGCGGCGAAAAATCGGTCGGACGCAGCAGTCGTGATTCCAGCGTCACCACGGCGTCCAGTTCCTTGTTCTGCCGTGCGAAGTCCTGCCAGCGGGGATCGGCCGCCATGGCGTTGCGACGGGTCATGCGCTCGTCAAGGCTGGCGTAGCCCCAGATGTGCACCACTTGATTGACTTCACCGATTTCGGTGGTGAAGAAACCGACCAGATTGCCCAAGTGTTCTTGCTGCACGGCTAAGGCGGCGCTTTTGTACAGGGCTAGCCAGTCGCCGAGCTTGGTGGGTTTAATCGTGTAGGTGCGCAGTTCGTAATACATGGTGTTCTCCAGTGTGGGATGGGTGTGCGCGGCTGTGGTCGAGCCGCTGAGCGATATCGCTGGCGGCGAGGTAACCGAACGTGATGCCTGGGCCAAGGGTGATACCAGGGCCGGGGTAAGTGCCGTCCATGATCGAGTTCATTTCGTTGCCCGCCGCGTAGAGGCCGGGGATCGGTGCGCCGCTGCGATCCAGCACGTTGGCCTGGCCGTTGGTGATCAGGCCGCGTGCCGAACCGAGGTCGCCGGTAAATAAACACACGGCGTAGAAGGGCGCCTTGCGCAGGGATTTCAGGCAGGGATTGGGCTGATGCAGCGGGTCACCCATGTAGCGGTTGTAGGCCGTACTGCCCTTGCCGAATTGGCGGTCGACGCCTTGATCGGCATCCGCGTTGTACTGCTCTAGGGTCTGTTCCAGCGTGTTCGCCTCCAGGCCGGCGATGAGCGCCAATTCGCCGAGGCTGTCGGCACGCAGCAGATAACCGGCGTCGATCAGTGCGCTGTTGTCGACGGGGCGCGGACGCGCCAGGCCCATGCCGTAGTTGTTCATCGCTTCGCTGTCACAGATCAGCCAGCAGGGCGCATTGGCGCCGCCATTGGCGAACATGGCTTCGACGAAACAGTGATAGGAGTTGGATTCATTAACGAAACGCCGCCCGGCCCGGTTGACCGCAATAACGCCGGGTTTGGCGCGGTCGGTGACCAGATGCGGAAAGCGTTCCACGCTGCCGTCGCTCTTGTGCAGCACCGAAACCGGGGCCCAGAAGAAATTCGCCGACAGGTTGTCGCCGATTGCCGCGTTGACCGAGGCCGCCAGGCGTAGCCCATCACCGACGTTGGCGGGCGGCGACATGCTCCAGTGCTCCGAATCAGTGGATGGCCGCTGTTCGGCGGCTTGTGCGCTTGCGGCAAAACCACCCATGGCCAGCACCACACCGCCACGAGCGAACACGGAATGAGTTGTTCCGCGCCTGGAAATCTGCACGCCCTTGACCGAACCCTGTTCAACGATCAAGGCCTCGGGGGTTGCTTGCAGCCACAGGTCGACACCCTTGGCCAGGGCAGTGGTGGCCAGACGCGCGATCAAGGCATTGCCCACGGTCAGGCGGGTGCCGCGTGGATGGTTGAGGCGGTCGACGGCGTAACGTCCTATCAGTTTAAGGCAGTGCCAGAGGGATTTTGGCGAACGCTTGAAGCTGAGGAAGTGCTGGATGTCGACACGATTGACCATCATGCCGCCGAAAAGAAGCATGCCGTCCGGGGGGCGTTTGAGGTCTTTGAAATGCTCACCGAGGTGGCGACCGTCGTACTCGTCGATTTCCAGCGCGCGACCTGTTTGCGTGCCACCCGGCAAGTCCGGGTAGTAGTCGGGCGACAACGGTCGCAGGCTGTACTTGAGTTCGCTGTGGGTTTCCAGGTAGCGCAGGGCTTCGCGGCCGCGTTCGATGAAGGCATCGATCAATGGCGGGTTGTAGCCGCTGCCGATCACCTCTTTCAGATAACGGCGCATCTGTTCAGCGGGCAGGCAATGCCCGGCAGCCCGGGCCTGGTCGGTATCGTGCAGCCACACTGCACCACCGGAAATCGCCGACGTACCACCGAAGGCCTCGGTCTTTTCCACCAACAACACCTTGAGGCCGCGGCAACTGGCAGTCACCGCCGCGGCGAATCCGGCCGCGCCGCTGCCCAGGACAATCACGTCATAGGTCAACTCGGCATGGGCAGAGGGCAGGGAAGTCTTCGTGTTCATTATTGTTATCGCCTGTTAAGGATGCCCCCGGAGAGTCAGATCTCCAGCGGCGTCACGCCCATGAAGTGACCGAGGTTGCCCAACTGCGCCAACGCCATTTCCGGCCCGGTCTGGATCGGGCAGCCGAGGCGTCGGGCCATGGCGAGAAACGGTGTCACCGCCGGCGATGTCACGACATCCGCCACCAGGGTTTTGGCGTTCAGGGTTTCCATCAGCGCAGTCGGCAACGGCATCGGGCCGTTGTCATTGGTTGCACTCATGCCGACGGGCGAGGCGTTGACGACCAGGTCGAAGTGCTCGAGCGACGCCGGGCTGGCGCTGATCACAATCTGCGGGAAGGCACTGCGTAGAAGGTCGCCGAGCACCTCGACGCGCGCGTCGTTGATGTCGCTGATGACCAAATGGCTGACCCCGGCCTGGCACAACGAATACGCAATCGCGCTGCCGACGCCGCCCGTACCGATCACCAGAACCTGTTGGTCCTTGGGGTTGAAACCATGCTTGCGCGCAGCGTTGAGAAAGCCTTCGCCGTCGACGATATCGCCCACCAGTCGACCGTCGATTTCGCGGCGGATCACATTGACTGAGCACAGCGCCGCCGAGCGTTCACTGACACTATCCAGGCGGCTGGCCAACAGTTGTTTGTAAGGGACGGTGACCACGCATCCGCGCAGGTTTTGCCAGCCGCGCAGGGTCTGGACGAAATCATCCAGGGCGCTCTGTGCGAGGTCGATGGCAAGCATGGCGACGTTCTGCTGGTGGTCGGCGAACCAGCGATTGAAGTTTTCCGGCGATTTCACCTGGGCTACAGGTGAGCCGACGATGGCGACCAGTTCAGTCGAACCCTGAATCATGGGAGGTACCCGCTTATTAGCTGTGTTGTGCCGCTGATACTGCAAGCGGTGAAGGCAGCGAACAATCGAGCTTGCGAGGGATTAGGTTGATAATCGCAGTGTCAGTGCGATAATCGCAGTCTATACACGATAAAGAATCCGAGTGATGAAGAAACCCACCATCCACCCGCGGGATTTGATTGTCGGCCTGCAAAAAGGCCTGGCGCTGTTGCAGTTGTTTTCCCAGGAGCATCCGCGCCTGAGCGTGCCGCAAGTCGCGCGTATGGCCGATATGACCCAAAGCGCCGCGCGGCGTTTTTTGCTGACCTTGGTGCATGACGACTTTGCGCAGACCGACGGCCGCCATTACTGGCTGACCGCGAAGGCCTTGCGTATTGGCCAGGCTTATGTCGATTCCGCGGTGCTGCCGCGCATGTTGCGGCCCATCGTCGAACAGGTGGCGCGAACCACCCAGGAGCATGTGTCGGTGGGTGTTCGCGACGGTGATGACATTGTGCATGTGGTGCGCAGTCGCTATAGCCACATCACCTCGATGTCGATTCGTCCCGGTTCACGGGTGCCGATGTATTGCACCGGCAGCGGACGGCTGTGGTTGGCGAGTTTTTCGCAGGAGGCGCTTTGCGCTTACTTCCAACGCAACCCTCCTCGAGCCATCACGCCTTATACGCTCACCGACGAAGCCCTGATCCGCCGCGAAATCGCCCTGGCGGGCGAGCGTGGTTACGTGATGGTGGATCAGGAATATGAAGTGGGCATGCGGGTGCTGAGCGTGCCGCTGATAGACCGGGAAGGGCAATTGCAGGCAACGCTGACGCTGACGACTCACGCGTCGCGCATGACGGTTGAGGACATGCGCGAGCGGTATCTGTCGCCGCTGTATGAAGGGCAGGCGTTGCTGCGGCCGATCATGACACTTTGAATGTCAGAACAGGCTTCAGTTGAACGGCGTTACGCGACGTCCTGGGCGTTCGAACTCGCATCGGTTGAATGCTGCGCAGCGGCCGCATGAAGCCCGGCGATATAGCCGAACGTCATGGCCGGCCCGAGGTTGATCCCACCGGAAGGGTAGTAACCGCCCATGACGCTCGCCATGTCGGTGCCGACTGCGTAGAGACCGGTGATGGCGGCTCCACTGCGGTCCAATACCTGGGCATGGCCATTGGTCTTGAGGCCCGCGAATGTGCCGAAGCTGCCAGGGCGGACCTTCACCGCATAAAAAGGGCCGTGTTCGATGGGGGCCACGCAGGGGTTGCCTTCGGTAATAAGGGGATCGCCTTGTTTGCGGTTGTAAGGCGTGGAGCCACGACCGAACGCTGGGTCCTGACCGTTGCGGGCGTGCTCGTTGAAGTTGCGTACCGTTTCAGACAACCCCGCCGGATCGATACCACAGGCTGCGGCCAGCGCATGGATGGATGCGGCGCGGTGTAAATACCCGCTGCGTACCGACGGCCCCACAGGCAGCGGGAACGGCCGCGAATGACCCAGCCCGAAGCGGCGCTGGAAGCGGTGATCGCAGATCAGCCAGGACGCAACTTCTTCACCTTCAGGCGCCGCGGTCATCATCGCGGCGGTGTAATCGTAGTAGCCGTCGGCTTCGTTGACGAAGCGCTTGCCAGTGGACAGCACGCCAATCAGGCCGGGTTTGGCGCGGTCGATGATGTGGGGGAAATGCCCCGTGCTGCCGTCCGCGTGCCGGACCAACGAAACCGGTGCCCATGCGGCGGGTGATGCAACGTCTACCTCCAGCACGCCACCGGCAGACTCGCCCAGCGAAATGCCATCGCCCGAACAATCGACAGGGGGCAAGGCCAGGTGGTCGTTGTCTGTCGGCGTGCGCGGGAAAAGCGCCTTGCGCCGACGCATGTCGTTGGGGAAACCACCGGCCGCCAACACGACGCCTCGGGTGGCATAGATGTGCGTCGTGCCGTCTGGCGTGTCGACGATAGCCCCCAAGACCTTGCCTTGATCCAGGATCAATTGGCGAGCGGGGGCGGACTCGATCAGCGTCACACCGAGATCGACCGCCGATTTGGCCAGGCGTGCGACCAACGCCTGGCCGTTGACCAAGTGCATGGCCCGACCGTGGAGGGCCAGATCTCGCAGGTGGCGTAGAAAACGCTTGCTGACATGGATAAAGGATTTGAGCGATTGGGTCATGCTCAAAAAGGCCGCCAGATCGGGGCCGGCCATGATCGGCATACCGAGGAAAGACGTCTCTCTCATGGGTTTGCGCATGCGCCGGATTAACGGCCCCATGTGTCTTGCATCGTAGGGCGCAGCGATCACCTGATGGCCTTGAACGGCGGCGCCGGGAACATGCCCATGAATGTCGGGGATGCCGTTGCCATCGACCCATTTTAACGCGGTGTTTTCTTCAAAGAACGCCACCATCCGTGGCGCATTGTCCAGAAAAGCATCGACCCGTTCGGCGTTGTAGCGTGAACCCAGTTCATTCTTCAAATAGGTGCGCGGTTGCTGTGGATCTTCATCAATACCCGCGCGCTTGGCCAATGGATTGCCGGGAACCCACAGCCATCCACCCGACCATGCCGTCGCGCCGCCGAATGTTGCATGCTTTTCCACCACGATGACCTTAAGGCCCTGGGACGCGGCGGTCACGGCGGCGGCAAGGCCGGAAGCGCCGGAGCCGATCACTAACAGATCACAATCGAGGCGTCTTGACCTGGCGTTGTTCTGGGTGTTCACACTGAGTCACCTTGGTTGATATTCATTGCGGTGAGGCCCGGACTCATCAGGGCGGGAGACCCCGGAATCAACTGCTGGATTTCTGCCACAGCAGCGATGAGTGACGGAGCGACTTGATGCAGCCGCGCTTCGGAAAGCCGGAAAACCGGGCCAGCGACACTGACCACCCCAATCACCTTGCGGCTGATTGGGTGAAACAGGGGGACAGCGATAGCTGACATCCAATCGGCAAATGTCTGAATGGCCATCGCATAGCCGAGGGTCCGTGCCGATTCGATTCTTGGCAGCAATGCCTCAACGGTTTGCGGGGCAGAGGGACCATAGTCCTGGGCCAGACCGAAGCCCTGTCGGCCGACCAGTGCCAACGCCTGCTCGTTATCCATGGTTGCCATCCAGGCATAGCCGGTCGCGGAGCATGAGAGCTTGGCCGCCATGCCCATGTCAGGGTCATAACGCAGCCCGGAGCGTGCGCCTTGCGCACGCGCAACCCACGTCAGCCGATCCTCGTCCACCACGGACAATCGCACCAGCTCACCGACTTCTGCCGCCAGACGATTGAGCACCGGCTGCACCGCATCAACCGTCCCGTCCGCGCTCAGGTGGGTGAAGGCGAGGACCTGCAACTTGGAGGTCAGCACATACGTGCCACGTTCCTGCTCCTGGCGTGCATAGCCGGTTTCACACAAGGTGTTCAGCAGGCGATGGGTTGCGCTTCGAGGGATGCGCAGCTGTTCCGCAATCGCGGTCAGGGGAATCCCTTCACCGCTGTTGGCCAGCATTTCCAGAATGGCCAGACCACGGTCAAAGCGCCCTACGTAACTGCTTTCGGTGTGACTCACTGCGCTTGGCATAACCTGGCTCCTCATTGGTTTTGTGACGCCCGTCGTTTCGCTGGAATTGGCTTTCGATAATTCTGGAAAACTATTCCAGTTTCAGCGGCAGTGTCAATTCGCCCGGTTGCGCCGACAGGGCGCAAGTCCCGGATTACGGGGGCTTCGGGGGGGAGTCTTATTTAGTGTTCGGTTTTTAGCGAAGAATGATCAATCGGAAAATCAGGCTTTTGTGCGGTTATCGAACATAAACCAATCCCCCAAATCGCGTTCCTCACAACGTATTTTTTTCGCTTGATTTAAAACTGGAACTCAGTTCTAACTAAAAAACACAGCGGCTCAGGTCGTCACTTTTCGTGACCGGAACACGTCGCTTTTTTTGGAATTCGAGAACGAGAGTCGACCATGAGCGAACAGATATTTTCCCTGGCTGCCCTGACCGTGCTGGAGCTGTCGCCTCCGGACATGGTCGAGGTCGCTGCCCGTGCCGGATATAGCCATGTCGGCTTGCGGCTGGAACCGGCAACGCCGCAAGAACATCACTTCCCCTTGATGGCAGATGCCGAGTTGCGGCATCGAACGCACCAGCGTCTGCGGGACACCGGGATCAAGGTGCTGGACATTGAGATCCTGCGATTGAAGCCGGAAACCCGCGTGCAGGATTTTCTTAGCCTTCTGGAAGTCGGTGCCGAGTTTGGCGCGACTGAATTGTTGATCGCCGGCAACGACCCGGACGAAGCCCGCCTGGGCGACAACTTCGCGGCGCTGTGCGATATGGCGGCACCGCTCGGTATCCACCCGCACCTGGAGTTCATGCCTTGGACAGACGCACGCGATCTTTCGCAGGCATGGCGCATTGTCGAGAGCGTTGCACGTCCCAACGGTGGGGTTCTGATTGACGCGTTCCACTTCGATCGGTCTGGCTCATCGCTCACGGAACTGGCCGCTGCCACGGCTAAGGCGCCGCATCGTTTCCGCTACGCGCAGCTGTGCGACGTGGCGGGACCGCGCCCCGACGATATGGATGAAATCCTGCGTCAGGCGCGCAATGAACGACGTTTCCCGGGTGACGGCGATTGTGACCTGGACGGCCTGTTGAGCGCGCTGCCCGCCGGTATCCCGCTGAGCCTGGAGATCCCCTCTCGGCAGTTGCTGGAGCAAGGCGTTAGCGCTTTCGACCGGGCGAAGAGGGCGCTCGACCAGGCCCTTCACGTATTGCAACGGCGCTGATCGGCAGCGTCGCCCGGACATCGGGAGTACACTTTCGCGGCACCGGACACCTCGAAGGCGGCTAAATACGTTGAATATCGACACCCGAATCAAATTCCGCCATCTGGTGTGCTTTCTCGAAGTGGCGCGCCAGGGCAGTCTGGCGCGCGCCTCGGAAAAACTGGCGATCAGCCAACCGGCGCTGTCCAAGACCCTCAAAGAACTCGAAACCCTGCTGACGGCCACTTTATTCGTGCGCAGCAAAAGTGGCGCGGCGTTGACTGAAGCCGGGGTGGCTTTTCTGCGTTATGCCGGGCCGAGCGTACAAGCGCTGCGGGAAGGGGTGAATAGCCTGCGTTCCGGCGAGCACGAGCCCTTCACTGCGCGGCTCGGTGTGCTGTCCACCGTGGAAAGTTTGCTGGTGCCCGAGGTCGTCTGTCGTTTGCATGCCCGGCATCCAGCGTTGGTCGTGAGCGTGGTGACCGGGCCAAGCGCGTACCTGTTGTCGCAATTGCGTGTGGGGGAGCTGGACCTGGTGGTCGGACGCATGACGGATAGCCCGCAGATCCTTGGGCTGATGTTCGAACATCTGTACAGCGAGTCCATGACCCTGGTGGTGCGTAACGGCCATCCGCTATTGGCTGACCCGCAGGCGCATGAACATATCGAACATTATCCGCTGGTGTTGCCGCTGGCGGGCACGACGATTCGCAAATTCGCCGACAGCCTGTTTGTGCAGCACAGCATCAGCCCACCGCGCCAGCGTCTGGAAACCCTGTCGTTGATCTTGAGTCGGCGTTATGTGCAGTGCAGTCAGGCGATCTGGGTCGCGCCTTTTGACGCAGTCAGGCAGGACCTGAGCCGAGGCGATCTGGTTGAGTTGGAGTTGGGTATTCGCGAACCCGGTGGTTCTGTGGGGCTGTGCAGCAATCCTGCGCTGACGATGTCCATGGCGGCTCAATGGTGCGTGGAAGTGTTGCGCGAGGTGGGCGAGGAATATCGCGAGGGTTGCTATCCATAACCATTCGGATATGGATAGGGTCGGTTTTTTCAGTTTTGGATGACGTCTTATCAAGGGAGACTGGGTCGTTGATTGCTGTTTAGGCAGCGTTAACCGCTGATTTTTATCCATAACAAAAAAGGAAACCGACATGTCTGATGCGGACAACAGCCGTTTCGTCATTCGTGACCGTAATTGGCACCCCAAAGCCCTGACGCCTGACTACAAAACCTCAATCCTGCGTTCCCCGCGTCAGGCGCTGGTGAGCATCCCTCTCTCCCAGTCGGAAACCAGCGGCCCGGACTTTTCCCACCTGAAGATGGGTCAGCACGATAACGATCTGCTGCTGAACTTCAATCACGGGGGCTTGCCCATCGGCGAGCGCATCATCGTCGCCGGTCGGATCTGTGACCAGTACGGCAAGCCGATTCCCCATACCCTGGTGGAAATGTGGCAAGCCAATGCCGGTGGTCGCTATCGGCACAAGAAAGACAGCTATCTGGCCCCCATCGACCCTAACTTCGGTGGCGTCGGCCGTGCCTTGACCGACCGCGACGGCAACTACAGTTTTCGCACGGTCAAGCCCGGCCCGTATCCGTGGCGCAATGGTCCCAACGACTGGCGTCCGGCGCATATTCACTTCTCCATCAGCGGCCCGTCGATTGCCACGCGATTGATCACCCAGCTGTATTTCGAAGGTGACCCGCTCATCCCGATGTGCCCGATCGTCAAGTCGATCGCCAATCCGGATGCGGTGCAGAGCCTGATCGCAAAGCTTGATATGAGCATGGCCAATCCCATGGATTGCCTGGCTTATCGCTTTGATATCGTTCTGCGCGGTCAGCGCAAGACCCACTTCGAAAACCGCTGAGGAGGCACGCCCATGCCCGTTGAACTTCTGCCTGAAACCCCGTCGCAAACCGCCGGTCCTTACGTGCATATCGGCCTGGCGCTGGAGGCGGCGGGCAACCCGCCCCGCGAGCAGGAAATCTGGAACGAAATGGCCAAACCCAGTGCGCCGGGGGAGCACATCCTGTTGCTGGGCCATGTCTATGACGGCAACGGTCACCTGATCCGCGATGCGTTCCTGGAGTGCTGGCAGGCTGACCACGAAGGCGTTTACGACAGCGATTACAACCTGGAAAAGCCCTTCAACAGTTTTGGCCGCACGGCGACCACGGATACTGGCGAGTGGCAGATCCATACCGTCAAGCCTGGCACCGTGAAGAACGCTGCGGGTGTACGGATGGCGCCGCACGTCAATGTTTCGCTGTTCGCGCGGGGTATCAATATTCACTTGCAGACCCGTGTGTACTTCGACGACGAAGCCCAGGCCAATGCGGTCGATCCGGTGTTGAATCTGATCGAGCAGCCGCAACGTCGGGAGACGCTGGTCGCCAAGCGTTGCACGGTTGATGGCAAGTTGGCTTATCGTTTCGATATCCGGATACAAGGCGAAGGAGAAACGGTGTTCTTCGACTTCTGACGGATCACCCCAGGAAGCCCGCTCATTGAGCGGGCTTTTTGCTGTCTGGGCTTTAGAAATCCCAGCGCGTGGTGACCTGATAACGAGTCGTCAGGTCCGCCAGCCAATAGGCGTCTGGGGATAGAGATGTCCTGCCAGCGCACGCCGCCGCCAAGCGTCAGGTAAACGCCATAGCGTCGCGTTTGGCCCAGGAGAAGCCCGTTTTTAAGGGGGCGCGGCGCTCATTTGAAAATTTTTAAAATAAACTGCATTTAAATCAACACATTGCAGATTTTTCGTATATGATGCGGCCCACACCGAAAGTGAAGGGTGATTAGCTCAGCTGGGAGAGCATCTGCCTTACAAGCAGAGGGTCGGCGGTTCGATCCCGTCATCACCCACCATTCGCTTTATGTGTTACGCGCAGCGGTAGTTCAGTCGGTTAGAATACCGGCCTGTCACGCCGGGGGTCGCGGGTTCGAGTCCCGTCCGCTGCGCCATATTCGGTTACCTGGAACGCTGAACGCCAGGTCACCACAGGAAGCCCGCTCATTGAGCGGGCTTTTTTGTGTCTGGGATTCAGCTCGGCGATCCCATCTTCTATATGGCGGGACAAGCAACTGCGTATTTCCCTGGGCACCTATCGCCGACGCGAGCCTCAAGTAGGCTAGTCGGCGCAGAGAGGCCGCGCAGCCGGCGTAAAACCAGGCACTACGATCACTCTACTCATACACCGACACCTGATTGCGCCCGGCCTTCTTCGACGCAAACAGCGCATGGTCCGCCCAGGCGATCAGGTCGGCGTAGTTGATCGAGGGCTGGCTGAGGTCGGCCACCCCCAGGCTGATGGTGACACGGATGCTCTGGCCGTTGTGCAGTACTTCCAGCCCTTCGACTGCCTTACGCAGACGCTCGGCGAAAACCCATCCATTGGTTTTATCGGTGTCCGATAGCACCACGCCGAACTCTTCACCACCATAACGCCCAGCCATATCGGTTTCGCGCACATGCTCGTGGATCAGCCGGGCGATTTCCTCGATGACCTTGTCGCCCGCCTGATGACCATAGGTGTCGTTGATCCGCTTGAAGTGGTCGATATCCAACATCACCAGGCTGGTGGCATTGCCATAACGCTGGTGCCGCGCATAGGCGCCTTTCAGGCTTTCTTCCCAATGACCGCGGTTGTACAAGCCCGTCAGCCGATCGGTCCTGGAGAGTTGCTGCAATTGCGCATTGGCGGCCTGGAGTTGATGCCGGTTGGTGGCGACGTCAGTGACGTCATAGATCACCAGGCAAATATGCTTGATTTTGCCGTCGGTGGAGCGCAGCGGTAACAACGTGGTGTTCTGGTACATGAACTCTTCCTGGCCGGTGATCGGCTGGTAGTTCTTGAACCGCACCAGATACGGGCGTTGTTCCCAGATAGTGAACGCGGGTGTGCCCAGGGTAGCGACGCTTTCCACCTTGCGGCTGAACCATTGCGGGTCGATTTCGGGAAACAGACTCAAGAAATTCTGATTTTGGGCGTCCTTGGGCTGCAACCCGGAGCGGTTCTCCATGAAGGTGTTCCAGACCTGCACGCAATAGTCGCGGTCGAGCACCACAACACCGACGTCGATGTTCTGGACGATCGCCAGCAACCAGTGAAACTCGTTCAGATCGAGAGAATCGTTCATGGCTCAGTTCGTCAAGTAGGCGAGTTTGTGGGTCAATCGTTCGATTGAGTCTTCTGTGAACAGCAACAACAGGTCGAAACGAATATCATGCCCTTCCAGGCTGTAGCTGATTTCCACTGCCAGGGTCTTTTTCCAGCGCTTGCGGTTGACCTGGATCAGCTGATCGATGCTCGCGTGCTGGCCGAGGATCTGCGGGTGACCTTGAGAAAACACCACATCGATCTGGTCGGCAATGCTGCTCAGGCAAGCACCGATCAGAACGCTGGAGAGGTCTAGCAGCATTTCCATGTCCGAATAATCGCTGCTCTGGCGCTGCATCAATTGCGCTATGTCGGTGATTTCCGAGTCGTGAAACATCAGCAGGGCTTCGCCAGCGATGCCACTGCCGATAAAACCCTGGCAAATGGCTGTGAGTTCCTTGCAACTGCTGGCATCGGTCAGCGCCATGTGCAACTCGCCGACTTCGAGGATGTTCACGTTCGGTACTGGCAACTGCACAAAGACGCCCAACACCTTGGCTATCAGGGCGGCCGCCCGGCCGATGGCAACGTTGATCGTTTCGCGGAACACATCGTGAAAACTGATGACCGTGTTCGCTGCCCGACGATTCCCCGGTAACGCGTGGCCGAGTTCTGTCAGTAGCCCCAACTGACTGAGTGTCTGGCGCAGCTCGCTTTCGTCGAAAGGCTTTTTCAGGAACGCCAGCGCGCCCAGCTCAAGCACGCGGCGCACCGCTTCTTCCTGAATGTCACCGGAGATCACGATGACTTGCGCCTTCAATCCTTCGGCGCGTAAGGCGCTCAATACCTGATAACCATCCATCTCTGGCATGGTCAGGTCGAGCAGCACCACCTGCCCCAAACCCCCGCGTATGGCATCCATGGCCTCGCGCCCATTCCCCGCCTCTGTGACCGAAACCGGCCAGTCCGCCGGTAGAGCCCGTAACACCTGCTTACGGGCCATGATGGAGTCGTCACATACTAGTAGGGGAATCACTGACAAAAGATAGGCACTCATCGGTGTTGAATATCAGGCAAAGCACTGCGGCCCATCATGCCCGATAAGCATGCCAATACCACCTTATTAAACAGGGCTTTATTGAGCGCGACATCCGAGCCAGCCATTATTGACTCGCCAACCCCGGCGCCTCACGAATGATGAAGTGATCCAAGTTTTCAATAAAGGCACTGAACACCCCGAACGTCTGCTTGCATGTCCAGATGCTTCGATTACACCGGGTCATAGTGCGCACGGTTGAGTCTGATGACGTGAGGTTCTGATAGACGCCGGGCATTGCATCAAGACGCTGCGGTCCGCACATTTTCAGTTGAGGAGTCGGCGTACATCAACGGCCGGCACGGGTTAGAAGAGTTCGTCCAGCAAGCAGTAGAACGCGATGCGCTGTTCATCGGGCTTGACGCCGTACTGGTCAAAGAAAGGGGCCACCCACTCAGACCCGCAATTACGCGCGATGCTTCGCGCGGCCAGCGCAAGGTCCTGGTAGCGGTCACTGACACCCAGGCGACCACAATCGATAAAACCACTGAAACGATTCCCGTCAGCCATGAAGTTCGGCAGGCACGCATCGCCGTGGGTCACGACCAAGTCATGGGTGCTGGGCCGCGTCGACAGCAACTCGGCGAACACATCGGCGGCCGTCCGGCCCAGGCGCTCATCGTCGAAGTCAGTCTCATCCACCTCGCCGGCTCGGACACGCTGGCCCGCGACCGCTATGCGTTGTTCCAGTGAGTGGTCGAAGGGGCATCGTGTAACGGGTACCTGGTGCAGGGTACGCAGTGCATTCGCCACGATGGCAATGACTTCAAGCGCAGACAAGTGGCCGGCGCTGGCCAGGTCGTGTCCCGGGACGGCGCTCATCAGCAGCCAGCGACGATGGTTTTCGCTCAGCACATCGAGCACGGTAGGCCCGGGCACGCAGCATTGCTGGAGCCAGCGCAGCCGCTCGATCTCGCCCGCCAGTTCTTCCAAAGGCCCGATGGGCTCTGATTTCAGGAACAAATCCCCGCGCTCGCCACCGCGCAGGCGAAAGACATCGGCGCCGGACTCGCCAATGGTTTGGGGTTCGATGAGCGCGAAGGGGAATTGCTCACGCCATTTTCTTGGAATATTCATGCCGGCATTTTTCCATTTTTCTCGGATCGCTGCCAACTCAAGACGCAATGGCGGCGATGTTCCTGGACTGCGCCGCCGAGCGCCTGTTCACAACCCCACCAGCCGGTAGCCCACCTGCAACTCGGTAATGAAGTACTGTGGCTGCGCCGGGTCCACCTCCAGTTTTTGCCGCAAATGCGCCATATGCACGCGTAGATAGTGGGCGCGGTCGACGTAATCCAGGCCCCACACTTCCAGCAGCAGTTGCCGGTGAGTCAGTACCCGGCTCTGGCCGCGAATCATCGCGCAGAGCAGGCGGTACTCGATGGGCGTCAGGTGTACCGGCTGGCCCGAGCGCGACACTTCATGGGTCGCCAGGTCGACTTCAATCGCGCCAAACGCCACCTTGCTGGTCGCCACCACGGTGCCGGTCTGCCCATGCCGGCGCAGTTGGGCGCGGATGCGTGCCAGTAGTTCGGGCACGCCGAACGGCTTGGTCAGGTAGTCATCGGCACCCGCGTCCAGGGCGGCGACTTTTTCTTCTTCGCGGTCACGCGCCGACAGCACCAGGATCGGCACCGCGAGCCAGCCGCGCAGTTCGCTGATCAGTTGTTTGCCGTCGCCATCCGGCAGGCCGAGGTCGACGATCACCAGGTCCGGCTGGCGGCTGGCGGCATGGATCAGCGCACGTTTGACGCTGTCAGCCTCGAACACCTGAAAGCCTTCATCTTGCAGGGCAATGCCGACAAAGCGGCGGATGTTGGCCTCGTCTTCAACAATCAGAATGCGTGCAGTGCTCATAGGGATTCCATGGAAGGCGGGGTGCCCGCCGGTAGCGTGATGATGAAATGCATGCCGCACACGCGGCCGGGGTTGGCTTCGATGCGTCCGCCGTGGGCCTCGACGATGCGTTTGGCCAGCGCCAGGCCCAGGCCGATGCCGGCGACGGACGACTCCTGCTGACCGCGAGTGAAGGGCTCGAACAGATTCGCCGGCGCACGACCGGGGCCGGTGTCGCTGACCTCCAGCACAATGCACGCGCCTGCCTGGCTGGCGGCCACGCTGATGAGCGTGCCCGGCGGGGTGTACTTGGCGGCGTTGTCCAGCAGGTTGACCAGCACCCGCTCGATCAGCAGCGCGTCGACTTCCACCAGCGGCAAGTGCGCGTCGAGCGTGGTGTTTACGCGGTGCTGCGCCAACGGCTCGCGCAATTGGCGCAGGGCGCTGCCGACGATTTCTTCCAGCGAGTGCCATTGGCGGTTCAGGCGCACGCCGCGCTCTTGCATGCGTGCCATGTCCAATAGGTTTTCGATCAGGCGCTGCATGGACGTGGCTTGTTCGTGAATGCCGTGCAGCAGTTCGGTCAGTGGCCCCGGCGGGGCGTGGGGCAGGGCGGTGTCGGCGGCGCCGATCAGCGTGGTCAGCGGTGTGCGCAGGTCGTGGGAAATTGCCGCGAGCAGGGTGTTGCGCATTTTTTCGCCTTCCATCTGCACCAACGTGCTTTGCGCCACTTCAACGAAATGCACGCGCTCCAGGGCAATCGCCAACTGGCTCATGCAGGCTTCCAGCAGGCGGCGCTCCTGCGGATCGTTCAAGCGTTCGCTCTGGGCCAGTTCCAGCACCAGCACACCGCGCACGCGCATCGGCGCTTTGAGCGGCAAATAGCAGCCCTTGGCCGCCGACAGGGTGTCGGTGCCGTGGCCGGCGGGGTGGCCGTGGTCGTAGGTCCATTGGGCGATGCTGTCGTCGATCGGCAACCCGCCCGCGCTGACGCTGTGTACGCCATCGGCGGCGTCCGGCAAGGCCAGGCCGACCCGTGCTTCGAAGACGCCGCTGAAGGTGCGTAGCGCGACTTCGCTGATTTGCTCCACGGTCAGCGCGGCCGACAGGTCGCGGGCCAAGCGCGCCAGGGAGGTCGCGCGGCGTTCGCGCGCGGCGGCGGTGCGCGCTTCGTGGCGCAGGCGCGCGGTGAGTTGGCCGGTGATCAGCGCGATGCCGAGCATCAACGCAAAGGTGAAAAAATACTGGGTGTCGTTGACGGTGAATGAATAGCGCGGCTGTACGAAAAAGAAGTCAAAACACAGCACCGCGAGCATCGCGGCCCACACGCCGGGGCCGCGTCCATAGCGCAGCGCAACCAGCACGACCGTGAGCAAAAACAGCATGACCACGTTGGCCAGGTCGAACACCTGCAACAGCAGGGCGGCGACGGCGCTGGCGGCGAAACAGGCGAGGCTGGCCCAGACGTAGGCCAGTCGAGTGCCGGGCCGTGCCGCGGGTTTTTCGAGCGCGGCGGTCTTGCCCGGCAGCAAGCCGTGGGCGATCACGATCTGATCGATTTGCGGATGGTGGCGGCTGATCCGGTCGCTGACCGACTGATGCCAGAACTGCCACCTGCGGCGCGGATGATGGCCGAGTACCAGGCGATTGGCGTTGTGCTCTCGGGCGCAGGCAACCAGGGCTTCGGCGACGTCCATGCCCGGCAGTGTGGCCGTGTCGGCGCCGAATTCGCTGGCCAGGGCCAGGGTTTTCATTGCGCTCAGGTAGCGCTTGGCGCCGCGCCCTTGGGCCGAAGCGACGTGGACGACAATCCAGTCCGCTTCCAGTTTCTGCGCCAGGCGCGCTGCTTCACGCACCAGGCGTTCATCGCCGGCGTCACCGGCCACGCCGACCAACAGCCGTTCGCGGGCCGGCCACAGGGTCTTGATCGATTGTTCGCGGCGGTACACGCGCATCTGCGCGTCGACCCGGTCGGCTGTGCGCCGCAGAGTCAGCTCGCGCAGCGCCAGCAGGTTGCCCTTGCGGAAAAAATTTCGCGACGCGCGCGCGGCTGCCGGGCCCAGGTACACCTTGCCGTCCTTGAGGCGTTGCAGCAGATCGTCTGGCGGCAGGTCGATCACCACCACTTCGTGGGCGTTGTCGAACACATGGTCGGGCACGGTTTCCCGCACGCGTATGCCGATGATCCCACTGACCAGGTCATTCAGGCTTTCCAGGTGTTGGACGTTGAGGGTGGTCCAGACATCGATGCCGGCGCTGAGCAGTTCTTCCACGTCTTGCCAGCGTTTGGGGTGGCGTGAGCCGGGCACGTTGCTGTGGGCCAGTTCGTCCACCAGCACCACGGCGGGGTGGCGGCGCAGGGCGGCGTCGAGGTCGAATTCGCTGAGTGCGAACTCGCGATGCAGCAGCGCGGCGCGGGGCAGTTGTTCCAGGCCATGCAGCAGCTCGGCGGTTTCTGTGCGGCCATGGCTTTCCACCACCCCGGCCAGCAGGTCGCGGCCCAGGGCGACTTCGCGTTGCGCTGCAGCGAGCATGGCGCAGGTCTTGCCCACCCCGGCGTTGGAGCCGAAGTAGATACGCAATTTGCCGCGCAAGGCGGCCTGTTCTTCCTGTTGTACCCGGGCCAGCAGGGCGTCGGGGTCGGGGCGTTCCTGATGAGTTGCTGACATACAAATCCTGATAAGTGCCGCATTTGAAGTGTGGGAGCGGGCTTGCTCGCGAATGCGCAGTGCCAGCCAACTCATCGGTCACTGATACAGCGCCTTCGCGAGCAAGCCCGCTCCCACATGGGGTTGTCGCTGCTACACCAAGCCCAAACCCGTCAGCAACAGGTCGATCAGCTTGATCCCGGCAAACGGCACCAGCACCCCGCCCAGGCCATAGATCAGCAGGTTGCGGTTGAGCAACGCCGCCGCGCCGATCGCGCGGTAAGTCACGCCGCGCAGGGCCAGGGGAATCAGCGCAACAATGATCAGCGCGTTAAAAATCACCGCACTGAGAATCGCCGAGTTGGGGCTGGTCAGGTGCATCACGTTCAATGCGCCGAGCTGTGGATAGGTCGCGACAAACGCCGCCGGGATGATTGCAAAGTACTTCGCCACGTCATTCGCCACGCTGAAGGTGGTGAGGGCGCCGCGCGTCATCAGCATCTGTTTACCCACCTCGACTACTTCGATCAGCTTGGTCGGGTTGCTGTCGAGGTCGACCATGTTGCCGGCCTCTTTGGCGGCCTGGGTGCCGCTGTTCATCGCCACCGCCACGTCAGCCTGAGCCAGTGCCGGTGCGTCGTTGGTGCCGTCGCCGGTCATGGCCACGAGCTTGCCCTGGGCCTGGTAGTCGCGGATCAATTGCAGCTTGTCTTCCGGGCGGGCCTCGGCGAGGAAGTCATCCACGCCGGCTTCCACCGCAATGGCGGCGGCGGTCAGGCGGTTGTCGCCGGTGATCATCACGGTCTTGATGCCCATGCGCCGCAACTCGGCGAAGCGCTCCTTGATGCCGCCCTTGACCACGTCCTTGAGTTCCACCACACCCAGCGCCTTGGCGCCGTCACTGACCACCAGCGGCGTGCTGCCGCGCCGCGCGACTTCATCGACCTTGGCCTGCAAGGCTGTCGGAAAACTGCCGCCCAAAGCCTCGATATGGCTGCGAATCGCGTCCGCCGCGCCCTTGCGAATCGCCCGGCCTTCGGGCAGGTCGACGCCGCTCATGCGGGTTTGCGCGGTGAAGTGGACAAAGCTGGCGCCGAGCTGGTTGATGTCCCGCGCGCGAATGTCGAACTTCTGTTTGGCCAGTACCACGATGCTGCGGCCTTCCGGGGTTTCATCGGCCAGGGACGCCAGTTGCGCGGCGTCCGCCAACTCGGCCTCTTTTATCCCTGGCGCCGGCAAAAAGCTGCTGGCCTGACGGTTGCCCAGGGTGATGGTGCCGGTCTTGTCCAGCAGCAACACGTCGACGTCGCCCGCCGCTTCGACCGCCCGCCCGGAGGTGGCGATGACATTGGCCGACATCATCCGGCTCATGCCCGCCACGCCGATGGCCGAGAGCAAGCCGCCGATGGTGGTGGGGATCAGGCACACCAGCAAGGCCACCAGCACCGTGGCGCTGACCACGCTGCCGCTGCCGCTCATGGCCACGGCGAAGATCGAGTAAGGGCTGAGCGTGGCGATCACCAGCAGGAACAACAGGGTCAGGCCCACCAGCAGGATGTTCAGGGCCACTTCGTTCGGGGTCTTCTGGCGCTTGGCCGATTCGACCATCGAGATCATGCGGTCCAGAAACGACTCGCCGGGGTTGACGCTGATACGCACCACCAGCCAGTCCGACAGCACGCGGGTGCCGCCGGTGACCGAGGAAAAGTCGCCACCGGCCTCGCGGATCACCGGCGCCGATTCGCCGGTGATCGCGCTTTCGTCCACCGACGCCACGCCTTCAATCACCACGCCATCGAGCGGCACCAGGTCGCCGGCTTCGATCAGCACCACGCTGTCCTTGCGCAGCAGGCTGGCTTCGAGCGGTAACCAGGCGCTGCCATGCTGGGGTTGTTGCAGCAACTTGGCCAACGTTTGGCGCTTCATCCCACGCAGACTGGCAGCCTGGGCCCGGCTGCGACCTTCGGCCAAGGCCTCGGCGAAGTTGGCGAACAGCACGGTGAACCACAGCCACAAGGTGATGCTGAGGATAAAACCGCTGGGCGCTTCACCCTGGCCACCCAGGGACTGGAACCACAGCAGGGTGGTGAGGATGCTGCCCAGGTAAACCACGAACATCACCGGGTTTTTCCATTGCGCCTGGGGCAGCAGTTTCTTCAGCGCATCCCCACACGCGGTGAGCACGATGGTGCGATCAAACAGAGGTAAACGAGCATTCTTCATGAGGGAAATCTCTTACTCACTGGCCGCAATAGGGGGCTGACGCGATGGCAGGCGGGCGTCCAGCGCTAGGTTGAGTTGCAGCACATTGACCCGTGGTTCGCCGAGCAGGCCGAAGGTGCGCGCACGGGTGTGTTGGTCGACCAGTTGCAGCAGCTCGGCTTCGGGGATTTGCCGCAGGCGCGCCACCCGTGGCAGTTGCAGCCGCGCATTGGCCAGCGAGATATGCGGATCGAGGCCTGAAGCGGAAGCGGTGACCGCGTCCACCGGCACCTGGGCGTCGGCGGCCAGGCCGTTGTCCTGGCGATAGGCATGGACGCGTGCGGCCACCTGGTCCAGCAGTTTCTGGCTGGTCGGCCCCAGGTTGCTGGCGCCGCTGGAACCGGCGTTGTACGGCTGCGACACGCTTTTGCTCGGGTCTTGCGGGTCGGCGCCGAGGGTCATGCTCGGGCGGCCATGGAAGTACTCCGGCCGGGTGAAGTGCTGGCCGATCAGGGCCGAGCCCATGACCAGGCCGTCGCGTTCAATCAGCGAGCCACGGGCCTGGAACGGGAACATCAGTTGTGCGGTAACGGTGGTGAACGCCGGGTAGGCGAACCCCGTCAACAGCATGAAAAACACCGCCGAAACCAGCACTGGGCGCAACAGCCCTTTGAATATCGATTGAGTCGTCATCAACGTGTCCTTAGTTGTACGTCTGGCCGGACAGCAACTGCAGTTGCTCCACCAGCGGGCCGAGCGCGAGCGCCGGCAAAAAGGTCAGGCCGCCGACCACCAGCACCACGAACACCACCAGCAGCATGAACAGCGGGGTCGCGGTGGGAATGGTGCCGGCACCGGCAGGTACGGTTTTCTTCATTGCCAGGGAACCGGCCACGGCGAGCATCGGCAGCAGGGTGAAGAAGCGCCCGATCAACATCGCCAGGCCGATGGTGGTGTTGAAGAACGGCGTGTTCGCGTTCAAGCCGGCGAAGGCCGAGCCGTTGTTGGCGGTGCCGGAGGTGTAGGCGTACAACACCTCGCTGAAACCGTGGGGGCCGAGGTTGTTGAGGCTGGCCAGGGTGTCCGGCCACAGGGCGGCGAGGGCGGTGAAGCCCAAGATGCTGATGGGGTGCGCGAGCACCGAGAGCATCACCAGTTTCATCTCCCGCGCCTCGATTTTCTTGCCGAGGAACTCCGGGCTGCGGCCGATCATCATGCCCACTAGGAACACCGTCAGCAGGGCGTATTGGATCAGGTTGATAAAGCCCACGCCGTCGCCGCCGAACACGCAGTTGAGCATCATCTGCGCGAGGGGCACGAAACCGCCCATGGGGGTCAACGAGTCGTGCATGGTGTTGACCGAGCCGGTGGTCGCCGCTGTGGTGGTGGCGATGAACAGGCTGCTGTCGGCGATGCCGAAGCGCAGTTCCTTGCCTTCCATGTTGCCGCCGCTTTGTTCCAGCGACAGGCTCTGGTTGGCGCCGGCCTGGGTCAGCAGCGGGTTGCCGTTTTGCTCGGCGCCGTAGACCAGGGCGAGGAAGCCGATGAACATCACCAGGAAGGTGCCGAAAAACACCCAGCCCTGGCGACGTTGCAACAGCATGCTGCCAAAGGTGTAGGTCAACGCCGAAGGGATCAGCAACATGCTGAGGATGTGCAGGGCGTTGGTCAGCGGCGTCGGGTTTTCGAACGGGTGCGCGGCGTTCATGCTGAAGAAACCGCCGCCGTTGGTGCCGATGTGCTTGATCGATTCAAAGCTGGCCACCGCGCCGACAATCAACTGTTGCTGCGCGCCTTCCAGCGTTGTGGCCAAGACCTGGGAGGCGAAGGTCTGCGGCATGCCCTGCCAGACATACACCAGCGCCATGCCCACGCACAGCGGCAGCATCACGCGGTAAAGCGTGCGGGTGAAGTCGACCCAGAAGTTGCCGATATCGCCCGAGCTGGAGCGGCTCAAGCCGCGAATGAACCCGGCCGCGGCGACCACCCCGGAGGTGGCGCCGACGCACATCAGAAAGGTGATGACCGCCATCTGGCTGAAGTTCGACAGGCTGGTCTCGCCCGAGTACGCCTGCCAGTTGGTGTTGGTAATAAAGGACGCGGCGGTGTTGAACGCCAGGTCCGGCGTTTGTGCGGCCAGCCCCAGCGGGTTGATCGGCATCACCGCCTGCAGGCGCAGGATCACATAGCCCAGCAGCATCATCGCCGCGTTCGACAACAACAGCGCCGAACCGTAGCGTGCCCAGCCCATGGTTTCCCGTGGGTCGATGCCCAGCAGGCGATAGGTATAACGTTCCGGCAAGGCATGGTGAGCCCCGGTGAACACCCGGGTCAGCCATTTGCCCATCAGTACCGCGAGTCCGGTCATTACCCCCAGGACCAGCGCAAATTCCAGCAGCGTGCTTAACATGTCGTGGCTCCGTTCAAATCTTGCCCATGGCGACAATGGCCATGGCAGTCGCAACAAAAAACACCAGGGAAAGGCCGATAAACATCAGGTCGTACATGGCGAACTCCCTAGAATTTTTCTGCGCGAATAAGGGCGTAGCCCAAGTAAGCGAACAGCCCCACGGCGCAGAGGCCGCTGGCGATATAAATGAACGTGAGTGTGAGCACTGTGTAACTCCCCTGAATGAATAAGCCGCAATGGCGGACGCGGGGAGGTTAATCGCTGGGGTATCAAGCCCAGGCACTGATTACAGGCGGCGGTATTAAGACGGTATATAGGCGGATTTATACGGGGCGAACGAAAAAAAGGGATAGCCCGCCGCCCGGGTATCCCTTGAAAAACTGGGGTTCTGCTGATGTTGACGCGCCGTTTATTTGGCTTTCTTTTTCTTCTCGCTGCGGGTAGAGAGGTGTTCGAAGCAAAACGCGGCGGTGCCGAAGAGCGCAATCATTGACAGGACAAGCATGCCTAAAGTTGAACTTTCCACGATGACTTCCTACGGGTGTTTGGGGGTAGGAAGTGACGGTAAAGTGTTCGGGCTTAGTGACTCAATAGAGGCAACGTAATCGTTATGGCGAATCGGCAAACTATACGAACTCTTTACGGGGTAGTGGGTAAGTACACAACTTTGCTGCTGTATTGGCTCGGTCCATGTGGGAGCTGGCTTGCCTGCGATGGCAGTGTGTCAGCCAGCATATTTGCAACTGACCCACCGCCATCGCAGGCAAGCCAGTTCCCACATTTGGATCGAGGGACATCAGCTAAATGTCCATCAATCTTCAGGCCGCCGCAGGAGCAAGCCCCCTCGCCAGAGGTCCTATTGAGGCCAGGGTGCTGATGACCTCCGGCCTTACAAGTTGCGGCTGTGCCGGTAATCGCTGACTGCCTCATACACCGCTTTACGCAACCGATTGATCCCGCCGATAGGACGGTGCGCTTCCAGCCCGAACCACGGGTTGAACGATTGGTTGTCGCATGCCAGGTTCAGCGCTGGCGTGTCGAAATCCTGAGCGGGGATCGTCACCTTGGCCACGGTTTCATAGGGCGCATCGCTTTCCTTCCATTCGATGCTGGTGTCTTCGATCGGCATGAACTTCTGCGGGTTCTGCCGCTGGATCTGCAGCACGAAACACGCGGGCACGCGGTCGGTGGACAATTGCTGGTTCAGGGCGCTGCGCAGGAAGTTCGGCAGGTCCTGGTTCTGTTTGGGCAGCACATAGTCCGGGCAGCTCTGCGGATCGGGTGCGACGCGGAACTTGGCGTTGGCCGCGCCGAACTTGTAGGGCGAGACGGAAAAGTACGTGGTCTGGGTCGGGCTGGCCGGTGCGGGGGCCAGGGTCGCCAGGGCGATGAACAGGTGGCGCACCTGCCAACTGCGCGGGTCGAGCTTGGGGAAAAACGCCAGTACCTGCTTGCCGTCCGCCTGGGCGCCGATGTTCTGCGCGTACTCGGCCACGTCGCTGACAAAGAAGTTCGGGTGGCTGAACATCACAAAGTCCTGCTCGGCCCGCGCTTGCTGGTCGGCGAGCAACTGTGTGCCCGGCACGTCGAGCAGCTTGATGGCCATGCCGCGCGCATCGCGGATGCTGTCGAATTGCGGGTAGGCGTTGCCGTTGGACAGCCGCATCATGGCTTGCCAGGTCTTGCCCGGTTCGGCAAAGACACCCTGGCGCAGTGCGGGGTCGAGGTCGGCCAGCACGTTGACTTCGGCCTTCACGCAACCGTGGGCCTTGGCATGCGCATCGCGTAGGTAACGCGTGCCTTCGCGGTGTTGGTCAACGATACGCACTGCCGTCTGGATAATGCCTTGGGTCATTGCCGCTTCACCGGACGGAATCTGCTCGTCCGGCGACACTGGGCCGCTGTGCTGCCAGGCATACCAAGCAGTGGCCGCCAGCCAGCCGAGCAGGCCAAGGGCCGCCAGCCATAACAGAGTTTTGCCGAGCACGGTGCCGAGGCGCAGCCACAGGCGAGCGAGCATGGAAGGTTGCGAGTTGTGCGAGTGGATAATCATGGCAGTTGTTGCTCCAGCGGGCCGCCGAGGACTTTGAGGTATTCCAGCAGTGCCCAGCGTTCCTGCGGCAACAAGCCGCGGCCGATGACGCCGTTGCCACGCTGACCGGCGCGGAATTCATGGCCGCTGTTGTGGTTGCCGGTGATGCGCGTATCGAACAGGAAGGCATTGTTGAACGCGCCGGTCTGAAAGCCCAGGTGGCGCGGGTCGTAGTTGAGGGTGCCTTTATAGAAGGTGGTGTTGCGCTCGTCCTGGGGCGAGAGCAATTGGTAAATCGTCGGCACCGAGCCGTTGTGCAAAAACGGCGGGGTGGCCCACACGCCGGCCAGCGGCCGCGCTTTGTAGGCGCGCAACTCGCGCACGCCGATGGGCAGGCCGTAACCGTCCAGGCGCGGGCGCTCGGCCGGGGTGACGCCGGCGGCGCGGTAGGCGTGGTCCTCAACGAAGGCGGTGACGTAGGCCAGCCCCTTGGCCACGGAGATTTTTTTCAGGTCCAGCGGTTCTGTGGGCGTGGGGTGTAACTCGACGTTCAACTGGGCCAATTCTGCCGGGTCCCACTTCAAGGCGCTGAGGTCATAGCGCTGGTCGGCGATATTGCTAGCGGCGCTGGGGTCGGTACCGATGTAGTCCACCGGGAGCATTTTCAGTTGCTGCACCGGGCGGCCATTTTGCTGGGTGACGGCCGGCACATGGCAGCCGGCGCAGTTTTCGGCGAACAGTGTGCGGCCCTGGGCGGCGAGGGGCTTGTCGATGGCGCCGAACAGGTCTTCCGGCCAGGTCGGCGGCTTGAGGCGCTGCAGGGTTTCTTCGATCAGGTTCAGGTCGCGCACCCGCACGCTCGACGGGTAGCGCGCAGTGCCCTGAAGGGGCTGGCCGGCGCTGTCGAAGAAGTCCAGGGTTGCTCCCACGCCGAGGGCTTCGCCGATGTTGCGCGCCATCGGTTGTTGTGCCGAACCGTTCCATTGCACCCAGTCGAACGTCCAGATATCCCACAACTGCGGGTAGTCCACGGGCGCGTTGGCAACTCGGTAATTCTCCGGGGAAATCGCGTCGCCAAAGCTGGCGTTGGCGATGCGGCCGAAGGCGTCGGTGCGCCCCGGACCTTCTTCGGTGGGGTAGAGGCCACGGTGGGTATCGTTCCAGGCGACTTTGATGAACTGGTTCAGCGACTGTTTGAAGTCTTGGCGCAGCAACTGTTCATTGTGGTCATCGTAATCGTAGCCCAGCACCTTGCGGGCGAAGCGTTCGAATTTCCACGGGTTGTAATACGTCGCGGCGAGGCTGGCCACCAGGGCCTGGCCGAAACTGCCGCCGCGCAAAGTCGGCACGCTGGAGGGCAGCACGTGCTGTGCCGAACCGCCGTCGATGCGCAGGGCCTGGCCGTTGAAATGCAATTCGCCGGTGTGGCAGGCGGCGCAGGTGATGTCCAGGTATTCGGTGTTGCTGCCGGCGTTCTTGTGCCGGGCGAAGCCGACCGGCAGGTTGCCGGGGTTTTGTGGGCTGGGCACTTGCTTGGGATCGACCAGGAAACCGAAGCGTGCCAGGTACTCCGGCGTGGCGAAGCGCTGTTCGGAAAACGGCAGTTCCAGCGCGGTGAACCAATTGTAATGCAGGCCTTTTACCTGGGTGCCCTGGGGCGTGAAGTAGTAGGTCTGGCGGTCGGCGGCACTCCATTGATCCTGGTAATGCACCTGTTCCACGGGGACGTAGTCCGGCAGCCTGGGGTTGACGGTGTAATAGAGCACCACCGCCAGGATCAGGCCCAGCAGGGCGAGGATCAGCAGTAAAGCACGGGAAAAAATGCGCAAGATAACTATCCTTGTCGAGTGATTGCGTTGTTATGCCACTACGCCACAGGTGCGGCAAGTGGCCATGATCCTGGTGACAGGCAGTCCCGCGATCCGTCGCGGGCGTCCATCATGAATGAAAATGCTTTTAAACACGTGAACTTATCAGAAGTTTCCTGCTCAGATGCCGGTAGCCATTGGTCGTGGCCGCCTGATAAGCTCGCGACTTTATTCGATTGCCCTTTTGGCGCATGAACAAGGAAATAGCATGAAACAGCATCGGTTGGCGGCGGCGGTGGCCCTGGTTAGCCTGGTACTTGCGGGTTGTGATTCGCAGACCAGCGTAGAGCTGAAAACCCCGGCGCAGAAAGCTTCCTACGGTATCGGCCTGAACATGGGCAAAAGCCTTGCCCAAGAAGGCATGGACGATCTGGACTCCAAAGCGGTAGCCCAGGGCATTGAAGATGCCGTCGGTAAGAAAGAGCAGAAGCTGAAAGACGACGAACTGGTTGAAGCGTTTGCCGCACTGCAGAAGCGTGCTGAAGAACGCATGACCAAAATGAGCGAAGAGTCGGCATCCGCCGGCAAGAAATTCCTCGAAGACAACGCCAAGAAAGACGGCGTAGTCACCACTGCTTCCGGCCTGCAGTACAAGATCACCAAGAAAGCCGACGGCCCTCAGCCTAAGCCGACCGACGTGGTCACTGTCCACTACACCGGCAAGCTCACCAACGGCACCACCTTTGACAGCTCCGTGGATCGCGGCAGCCCGATTGACCTGCCGGTCAGCGGCGTGATTCCGGGTTGGGTCGAAGGCCTGCAACTGATGCACGTCGGCGAAAAGGTCGAGTTGTACATTCCATCCGACCTGGCCTACGGTGCCCAGAGCCCGAGCCCGGCGATCCCGGCCAACTCCGTGCTGGTATTCGACCTGGAACTGCTGGCCATCAAGGACCCAGCCAAGGCTGAAGCCCCTGACGCACCAGCCGCCAAGAAGTAATCGGCGCCTGAACACCCAACGCCCCGTCTCGACGGGGCGTTGTTGTTTCTGCAGGGTGCTTCCACACTCAGCCTGTGCAAATCCAAACGAACAACCGTAACTTGCAACAGTCTGATAAAAGACTCGAGTGCGGCTAGCCGGACGCAAGCGCCAAGTCAATGAATTCTTGGGTTTTTTTGATGTGCGCAAAAAACGCCCGATCTGACTACGAGCCTTGTAAACCGTGGCTTTCAGCCATGAAAACGGGCTCTGTTCACAAGGTTATCCACAATTTGTGTGGATAACCTTCTCTGACCCATGGAACTGGAGTGCCGAATGAAACCACCCTTCAATTTCGCCCGTTTCCTGCCCATGGCCGCGCGCCTGCTGGGGCGTGGGCGCTTGCCGACGTTGTTGTTCGCCGTGGCGGCCAAGGGCGCCAGCCAGGGCAACCGCCTCGGTAAGCTCAAGGATGACCTCAAGTTGCTCCAGGCCCTATGCCTGGCCTACTGGCGGGGCGAGTACCGGGCGATCAGCCCGAAGGCGCTGGTGTCGGTTGTGGCAGGACTGATGTATTTCCTCAGCCCGATCGACGCGATACCGGACTTTATCCCCGTATTCGGCATGCTCGACGACATCGCCGTGCTGGCCTGGGTCATGAAGAGCCTGAGCGCCGAACTGAGCGCCTTTCGCGCCTGGCGTGAGGCGCAGCGTCCGGAAAAGCTCGCCGTGGTTGAGCGCCTGCCGGCGACGCCCGCGCTGCTGGCCCAGGAAAACCCGCAAAAAGCCCCATGACACGGATATCCCCCTGCGACCTTTGTGGCTGTTAGGATTACACTCCTAAGAAAGTGCTTACTTAGTAAGTGTTGTTATCCTACGGGGCTGTCATGGATATTCAGATAATTTCACGGAATGGCGAGCCCGAGTATGCGGTGTTGCCATGGGATCAATACCAGGCGCTGCTAAAAGCCGCCGGTCAGCAGCAACCCGCGCCAGCACCTTCTTCTACTGCCCAAGCCGCGCCTCCTCAGGACCTGCACCCGCTCGCAGACCTGCGCGGCTTGCGCGAAGCCAAGGGCCTGGCCATCGAAACCCTGGCCCGCACCGTGGGGATCAGCCCCTCGTACCTCGGATTGATCGAAAGTGGTGAACGCCAGCCGGATGCCGCGATCCGTCGCAGCCTGGCCTGGGAATTGGGCGTGGCAGGGTGGAGGGATGAATCTTGAGCCTACGTATCAGCCGTCAACACTGGGATGGGTTACTCAACGAACTGGACCAGGCGCGCCGCCAGCGCCACTTGCTGACCTACCGTGCGCTGCTGGAGCGCCTGCAATTTCCCACGCCGGCGATGCAGACACTCACCGCGGCCCTGGAACACCTGGCGGCGCTGGACGCCAAAGCCGAGCAGCCATTGCGCAGTTCCCTGGTGATCAGCCAAGGCGCCAGCCGCCTGCCGCGTACCGGTTTCTTTGAATGCGTGGAGCGCCTGGGGCGCTTTTGCGGGCCTTCCGATGGCGTGGCCGCCGCGTCCTGGCACGCTTCGGAAGTGGTGCGCGTGTTCGAGTACGAGTACCCGGAATCCGCCGAGGCTTAAGCCGGCAGGGGCAGCATGTCCAGGCTGTCGATCACATGGATGCTGTAACCGGCCACATCCTTGGCATGGTGTTTGGCCTGGGACGCCAGTTCTGCCAATTGGCTGGCATCGAGTTGTCCACAGGCCTGTGGATACAAATGCACCACGCCGATGGACAGCGACAGCAGTGCGTATTCCTGGCGCACACCCTGGCGGTTCGAGGCCACAAAACAGCCGGCGTCCAGGTGTTCTGCGCGGTAGAAGCGCCGGCATTGGGTGTGGAAATCATCCAGCAGTTGATTGAGCCGTCTGCGCCAATCCTGCGGCCCGAGCACCAGCAAAAAATCATCGCCGCCGATATGCCCGACAAAGTCGCGGCTGGGGTCGACCCGGTCGTTCAGGCATTGCGCCAGGCACAGCAACACTTCGTCGCCACGCCCGTAGCCATAGATGTCATTGAAGGGCTTGAAGCTGTCGATATCCACGTAGCAAATCACCGACTCGCGTTGCTGTTGCAACAGCCGCGTCAGGCATTGCTGGATCGGCACGTTGCCGGGTAGCAGGGTCAGCGGGTTGGCGTAGCGCGCCTGCTGGATCTTCAGCTCGGTGATCAGCTTGAGCACATCGATCACCCGGCCCAGGCCGAGGTAATCGCCGTTCAGCGTGATGATGAAATCTTCTTCGATGCGTTGCCGGGCGCGACTGGTCAGCAGCCGGCTGACCTGTTGCAGCGACTGGCTCAACTCCACCGCGAGAAAATCATCGCTCATCAAGCGGCTGATCGGCTTGCGCGCAAACAGGTCGGTGGCGAACGGCTTGAGCAGGGCGTCGGACAACGAATGGCGATGCACAATGCCGACCGGCCGGCCGTGTCCATCCAGCACTGCCAGGGAGTTGAGGTTGGCCTGGCGGCGGAAGGACTCCAGCACCTGGGCGGTGGCGGTGTCCTGATCCACTGCCGGCTGCTCGCTGAGCAGGGCACTGAGGTCACTGCCTTCTTCGCTGAGGGCAATGTTGGCGTTGTCGGGTTTGGGTAGCATCAGGCGCGCTTCCTGCGGCGGGTGTTCTTGGGGACGACAGAGCAAGTAACCCTGGACCAGATCGACGCCCATCTCGGTCAACACCGCCAACTCTTCCGGTAGCTCGATGCCTTCGGCAATCACCTGGGCGCGTGACGCCCGGGCGATCTGCAGGATGGAGCCGACAAACTCGCGCTTGAGCGCGTCCTGGTGAATGCCGTCGATAAAGTGCCGATCGATCTTCACGTAATCCGGACGCAGTTCCGACCACAAGCGCAGGCTGGAATACCCCGCACCCAAGTCGTCGAGCGCGATGGCGAAACCCATGTCGCGGTAGTGATGCAGGGCGGTTTGCAGCAGGTCGAAATCGTCGGTGGGCGTCTGCTCGGTGAGTTCGATCACCACCTGGCTGGGTGGGATGCCGAAGTCCCGCAGCAGTTGCAGGGTGCGGCCGGGTTGGTGCGCGGTTTCCATCAGGGATTCCGGCGAGATGTTGAGAAACAGCTTGCCCGGCAACTTCTGCGCACTGAACCGCCGACACGCGCTTTCGCGACAGGCTATTTCCAGTTCGCTGAGGCGCCCGGCATGTCTGGCCACGGCAAACAGGGCGACGGGGGAGTGCAGCGGGCTGTTGGACGGGCCACGGCTTAGGGCCTCGTAGCCGAGGATGCGCCGTTCGGACAGGCTGATGATCGGTTGGAACAGGCTGTGCAAACTGCTTTGAGCCAGGATAGAGCCCAATGCATTCAGCTGTTCGGTCATGGTCATGGCGATCTCGATCTCGATCGAAAAAAAAGGACCGCAGGCGGTGAGCCAGCGGTCCTATATTTCACGACAGAATGATGTCTATATGATGACACTCCGCAGAGAGTGTCACATTAAATCGCCATCATTTACTGCTTGGCCACCTGTTTGGTCACTTTCAGGTAGTCCAGCAGAATCCGGCCTGTCTCGGCCAGGTAGGCGTCGTCTTCCGGCTTGGTTTTGTCCGCCTCGGTCGGCAGCGCGTCTTCATCTTCTTTCTTCAGTTCCTTGAGTGGGTCTTCGCCCTTGGCCTTGCGGCGGACGTTCTCCAGTACAAGCTGCTGATTCTCGATGTCGGTGTGCTGCTTGCGGCGATCGATTTCGTTGAGGCTGACGGTTTTTTCTTCCATCAACTTCTTCGCCAGGGCCAGCTTGTCGCGGATAAACACGAACTCGGCATCCTTGGCGGAGCGGGTGTCGTGGTCAGCCTTCAACTGCGCCAGGAACGGTTTGAACGGGTCCGACGTCGGCTTGATCGCAGGACGAATGGTGTCCCACGGCATGGCTTCGGGCAGCGCGCTCTCGCCGATTTCCTTGGTGTCGATGATCGACGGGAAGTCGATGTCCGGCAGCACGCCCTGATGCTGGGTGCTCTGCCCGGAAACCCGGTAGAACTTGGCCAGCGTCAGTTTCAGCTCGCCATGGTTCAGCGGCTGGATGGTCTGCACGGTGCCTTTGCCGAAGGTCTGGCCACCGACGATCAATGCGCGGTGATAATCCTGCATGGCGCCGGCGAAAATCTCCGAGGCCGAGGCCGAAAGGCGGTTGACCAGCAATGCCATCGGGCCTTTGTAGAAGGCACCTGGGTTCTCGTCTTCGAGCACGTCGACACGGCCGTCAGCGTTGCGTACCAACACGGTCGGACCCTTGTCGATAAACAGACTGGTCAGCTCGGTGGCTTCCTGCAGGGAGCCGCCGCCGTTGTTGCGCAGGTCGATGACCACGCCGTCGACTTTTTCTTTCTGCAGCTCGGTCAGGATTTTCTTAACGTCGCGCGTGGTGCTCTTGTAGTCCGGATCGCCAGCACGGAAGGCCTTGAAGTCCAGGTAGAAGGCCGGGATTTCAATCACGCCCAACTTATAGTCCTTGCCATCCTGCTTGAGGTTGAGGACTTTCTTCTGCACGGCCTGGTCTTCGAGCTTCACCGCTTCACGGGTGATGGACACGATTTTGCTGGTCTGGTCGTTCGGTGCATTGGTGTGCGGAATCACTTCCAGGCGCACCACGCTGCCTTTCGGCCCACGGATCAGCTTGACCACTTCGTCCAGGCGCCAGCCGACCACATCGACCATCTCTTTGTCGGCCTGGGCCACGCCGATGATCTTGTCGGCAGGTGCAACCTGCTTGGTCTTGTCCGCCGGACCTGCCGGAACCAGACGCACGATCTTCACTTGGTCATTGTCGCTTTGCAGGACGGCACCGATGCCTTCCAGCGACAGACTCATATTGATATCGAAATTTTCCGCGTTATCCGGCGACAGATAATTGGTGTGCGGATCGTAGGACATCGCGAAAGTGTTGATGTAGGCCTGGAAGATATCTTCGGCACGGGTCTGGTCCAGACGTGCCAACTGATTCTTGTAGCGCTTGGTCAACAGCTCTTGAATGGCCTTTGGCTCTTTGCCGGCGATCTTCAGGCGCAGCACTTCGTCCTTGACGCGTTTGCGCCACAGGTCATCCAGGGCGGCGGTGCTGGTCAGCCAAGGGGCGTCCTTGCGATCCACCAGAAGGCTTTCCTTCTCGGTGAAGTCGAACTTGTCGACACCTTTGTCCAACTCACCCAAGGCGAAGTCCAGACGCGCTTTGACACGGTCCAGGTAGCGCTTGTAGATGGTGAAGCCGGGCTGCAGGTCGCCGCTTTTGAGGAAGTCGTCGAACTGGGTCTTCCACTTGTTGAACTCAGCGATATCGCTGGCCAGGAAGTAGCTGCGCGACGGGTCCAGCAGCTTGAGGTAGCTGTCATAGATGATCACCGAGCGAGCGTCGTCCAGCGGCGGCTTGCTGTAGTGATGGCGCTTGAGCAACTCGACGACGTTAAGGCTCGCAATCACCTCATCGCGATCAGGCTGAAGATTGTCCCAGCTGTTGGCTGCGAACGTATTGGTCGACATCGACGACAGGCCGAGACCAATGAAAAGAGCTAGGGCGGTGCTTGGGAACAAATGCTTCATGCTGATTCGACGCGGGGGCAATTGATAACGCATATTAGGCCGTCTTTGAAGTCGCCGGTTCCATATGGGCCGGTCGCATAATGCAAAAAGCCCGGCGATACAGCTACGGGCTCAGTCCAGACTCACTATGGAGGCACTGTGAAAGCATTGCAAGGCGTTGAAGGTCATGTGGAGTGGTTGGATGAGCCAAGTCCTACATGCGATGTAGGTCAGGTTCGCATTCGTGTGGCGGCTGCGGGGCTCAATCGTGCCGATTTACTGCAGCGTGCGGGGCTTTATCCGCCACCGCCGGGCGTCAGCAAGGTGTTGGGCCTGGAGTGTTCCGGGGTGATCAGCGAGGTCGGCGCGGGCTCGTCCTGGCAGGTCGGTGACCGCGTCTGCGCGCTGCTGGCCGGGGGCGGCATGGCCGAGGAAGTGGTGGTGGACGCCCGCCATGTGCTGCCGGTGCCGGAAGGCCTGTCGTTGACCGAAGCGGCGGCCTTGCCCGAGGTATATAGCACCGCGTGGTTGAATCTGTTCCAACTGGCGGGCCTCAGGCCCGGTGAAAAGGTGTTGCTGCATGCCGGCGCCAGTGGCGTGGGCTCGGCGGCGATCCAACTGTGCAAGGCCTTTGGCAGCCCGTGCTGGGTCAGTGTCGGCTCGGCGGAGCGGCTCGCCTACTGCCACGCGCTCGGCGCCCAGGGCGGTGTGGTGCGCACGGACGGTATTGAAGGGCTGCGCGATTTCGGGCCGTTCGATGTCATCCTCGACCCGGTCGGCGCCAGCTACGCGGCGCTGGACCTCAAGCTGCTGGCCCTGGACGGTCGTTGGGTGTTGATCGGCCTGATGGGCGGGCGCGAGGCGCAGTTGGACCTGGCGCAAGTACTGGGCAAGCGTGTGCAACTGCTGGGCTCGACCCTGCGCAGCCGCGACGATCAGTTCAAGGCCGACCTGTTCAGTGATCTAAGCCAGCATGTCTGGCCGTTGTTTGCCGAAGGTCGCTTGAGCCCGCAACTGGCCAAGACCTTCCCGATCAAGGATGCCGAGGCGGCGTTTGCCGAGCTTTCGACCAACCAGATTTCCGGGAAATTGGTGTTGGTGATCGACGACAGCCTGACCTGACCTCGAATTGGAATGTGGCCCATGTGGGAGGGGGCTTGCCCCCGATGGCGGTGTGTCAGATGAAGAATCCTTCACTGATCCACCGCGATCGGGGGCAAGTCGAGTCGTCGCACCGCCCCTCCCACATTTGATTGGATTTCAAGTTGAGAGGCTCGGCGTCAGGCCCAGCGATGGACCGGCCAGCCTGCCTGTTCGGCGTGCTCACGCAATACCGGGTCGGGGTTCACCACCTGCGGATGATCCACCTTCAGCAGCAACGGCAAATCATTGCGCGAATCTGAATAGAAGTACGCGCCTTCCAGGGTTTCACCTTCCTGTTCCAGCCATTCGAGCAAGCGCGTGATCTTGCCTTCGCGGTAGGTCAGGACGCCGACGGTACGGCCGCTGTACACGCCGTGGCTGACATCCAGTTCAATCCCCAATACTTCATCGATACCGATACGCGCCGCAATCGGCGTGACCAAGTGGGTGCCCGACGCGGAAATCACCAGAACCCGGTCGCCGTTCGCACGGTGGCGGGCGATGGTGCGGGTGGCGTCGCTGTAGATCAGCGGTTCGATGACGTCCTCGACCCAGGGCTCCACCAGATGCTCGATTTCCTCCGGCGTGCGGCCGATCATCGGCTCCAGGCTGAAGTCCATGAACGCTTCCATGGCCAGCTTGCCCTGGCTGTAGGCGTCCATCAGTTCGTTGTTCTTGCGCATGAACGATTCGGGGTCGACCCAGGCCAGGCGGCCCATCTGCTCGCTCCACAGGGTGGCGCAGTCGCCGTGGATCAGGGTGTCGTCCAAATCAAAAATTACCAATGCCATCCGTTACGCTCTCTCATTAATGCAATGCCGCTCAGGCTACTTCACACAGTGCGCTTGGGTCGATGGAAAGTGCCAGGCGCTGGCCGTCAGGGTGCAGATCGTCCGCCGAGCGGTTGAGCACGTCCACCACCAATTCCACGCCGCGCGCTTCGATGCGGTAGCGAATCACGTTGCCCAGCAGGCTGTGGCTGCGCACCAGGGCGTCGAGTTCGCCACTGCGGCTCAGTTCGATGGCTTCCGGGCGAATCGCGATGCGCCCGCTGATCGGCCGTTGCAGCAGTTGGCTGGCCTTGTCCGCGTCGAGCAGGTTGTAGTTGCCGATAAACCCGGCGGCAAACACATCCACCGGCGCGGTGTAGAGGGTTTCGGCATCGCCGCTTTGTACGATCTTGCCCTGGTTCATCAGGAAGATCCGGTCGGACATGGTCAGCGCTTCTTCCTGGTCATGGGTCACGAAGATCGTAGTCAGGCCCAGTTCGCGCTGGATCTGGCGGATCTGCTCGCGCAGGTGCTTGCGAATGCGCGCATCTAGCGCCGACAGTGGTTCATCCAGCAGCAGCAGGCGCGGACGGGTCACCAGGGAGCGGGCGAGGGCCACGCGCTGGCACTGGCCGCCGGACATCTGGTGCGGGTAGCGCCCGGCCAGGTCCTTGAGTTCCACCAGTTGCAACACGTCCTGCACGCGTTTGTGGCTGTCGTCGGCGTTGACCTTTTGCATGCGCAGGCCGAAGGCGACGTTCTGTTCCACCGTCATGTTGGGGAACAGCGCATAGCTCTGGAACACCATGCCGATCTGCCGTTTCTGCGGGCTCAGGGGCACGATGTCCTGGCCGTCGAGGAGGATCTGGCCACTGTCCACCGAGGTCAGGCCGGCGATGCAGCGCAGCAAGGTGGACTTGCCGCAGCCGGACGGGCCGAGCAGGGTGACGAATTCGCCCTTGGCGATCTCGCAATTGATGTCACTGAACACCGGGGTGCCGGCGTAGCCTTTTTGCAGGTGTTGGACGCTGACGAAGCTCATTGGCTTTTGTCCTTGTTCAAGATGTTGGCGGCCCAGGTCAGCACCAGCACAAAGAAGAAATAGGAAATGACCACGGCACTGGTGAAGTGGCCGCTGCTGTTGCGCATGTTGTTGAGGTACACCTGCAGGGTTTCGTAGCGGGTGCCCACGAGGATGTTGGCGAACACGAACTCACCGAACAGGAACGAAAACGACAGCAGCAACGCCACCATCAGGCCCTTGCGCAGGTTCGGCAGCACCACCAGGATCGCCGCCTGCCAGGTGCTGGCGCCGAGCAGTTGCGAGGCGTCCATCAGGTCGCGCAGGTTGATGGCTTGCAGGTTGTTGGTGATTGCGCGGTACATGAACGGCAGCGCCACGGTGAAGTAGCAGCCGATCAGAATCCACGGCGTCCCCACCATCGCCAGCGGCCCGGAACCATAGAGTTGCAGCAGGCCCACCGACGACACCACCGGCGGCACCGCAAAGGGCAGCAGGATCAGAATGTTCATCAGCGCGTCGAGCTTGGGGAAGTGGTAATGCACCACGAACAGCAGCGGCAGGATCAGCACCACCGACAAAATCAACGCGCCGACGCATACCAACAGGGATTGGCCGAAAGCCATCAAAAAGCGCGGATCACTCCATAGCTGCACGTACCATTTCACGGTAAAGCCGGCCGGCAGGATGGTTGCCGACCAACTGCTGGCAATGGAGTAGACAAAGGTGCCGATCAGCGGCAGCACTAGGATCGCGAACAACAGGTACACCACGACCCGGTGGTAGAGGGAGGCCGGGCCGGCTTCAGCGCGAGACATGGTAGCTCCTCTTGAGCAGCAGTTGATGGACCACGGTGACTACGGTCATCAGCGCCACCAGCACCACGGCCAGGGCGCTGGCCATGTTCGGGTCCAGGGAGATGTCGCCGGAGACCATCGCCGCGATACGGATCGGCAACACGTTGAAGTTGCCGGTGGTCAGCGCGTAGACCGTGGCGTAGGCGCCGAGGGCGTTGGCCAGCAGGATCACGAAGGTGCCGAGCAGCGCCGGGGTCAGCACCGGCAGGCCGATGTGGCGCCAGAACTGCCAGCCGTTGGCACCCAGCAGGGCGGCGGACTCGCGCCAGTCTTCGCGCAACGCATCGAAGGCCGGGTAGAGCAGCAGCACGCCCAGCGGGATCTGGAAGTAGGTGTAGAGAATGATCAGGCCGGTCTTGGAGTACAGGTTGAAGTCCTGAATGATCCCGGCTTGCTTGAGCATGAGGGTGATACTGCCGTTGAAACCGAGCAGGATGATGAAAGCAAAGGCCAGGGGCACGCCGGCGAAGTTGCTGGTCATGTTGGCGAAGGCGGTGACGAAGTTGCGCAGCGGCGAATCCACGCGGCGCAACGAGTAGCTGCCGAGCACCGAAATGATGATGCCGAACACGCTGGAGTAGAAGCTGATCTCCAGGCTGTACTGGATCGCCTGCAGGTAGAACTTCGAACTGAAAATCTTGCTGAAGTTGGCCAGGCCCCAGCCGAACTCTTCCGATTGCAGGCTGTTGATCATCACCCACACCAGCGGGGCAATTTCAAACACGATAAAGAACAGCGCGAAGGGCACCAGGCACAGGATTGCCAGCCATTTGCTGCGGGTCATGGCGCTCACTTCAACAGCTCCCGGCATACAGGTTTGTCGTGGGGCACGCCCAGCAACGCGCAGACGGTGCCGCACAGCTCGGTTTGCTTGGGCGTGGCGTTGGGATCGAAGGTGAAGGCCGAACCCAGCACGAACAGCGGCACCTCGCGTTCTTCCGGCAGCAGGCCGTTGTGGGAGCGGTCATTGTTCATGCCGTGGTCGGCGGTCACCAGCACTTGATAGCCGGCGTCGAGCCAACCTTGCAGGTAGTCGGCGAGGAGGATGTCGGCCGAGCGCGCGCTGTTGCGGTATTGCGCGCTGTCGAGGCCGTGCTTGTGGCCGGCGTCGTCGATATTCATCGGGTGGACGACCAGCAAGTTCGGCGCGTGTCTGCGGCGCAGGCTTTCGGCGTCGGCGAACAGGTGCGAATCCGGGTAGTGGTCCTGCCAGTAGAAGTGCCCGTGCTGGATCGCCAGCGTCTTGTCGTCGGTATGACGGTCGCGGGCGGCAATAAAGGGTGTGCGGTTATACAACTCGCTGACCCAGTGATAGGCCGCCGCCGCAGTGGTGAGACCGGCGTCGCTGGCGTAATGGAACAGGCTGCGCTGGTTGGACAGGCGCGAGACATGGTTGTGAACGATGCCGCTGTCGATCGGCGGCACGCCGGTGAAGATGCATTCGTAGAGCGGCCGGGAGAGTGACGGCAGTTCACATTCGAGTTTGTACAGCGCTGCGCGTCCTGCGCCGACGTAGGCTTGCAGATGCCCCATGGCGTGACGGGCAACCTCGAAGTTCAGGCCGTCGAGCACCACAAGGATGACGTTGTGCTTCATAGGGGGAGACGCTCCGCAACAGATGGGGTTGGATCGGGTTTGCGGTTGGAACCGGAACAAATGTGGGAGCAGGCAAGCCTGCTCCCACACTGACCGCATCTACAGCTCAGGCATTACTGCATATTGATGATGACTTCTTCCTGCCACTTCTGCGGCAGCGCCTTGGAGCTCTTCTCCCAAGCATCGGCATCCTTGATCGGGGTGACGCGCTTGTATTGCTCGTTCGGCAGCAGCTTGTCCTGTACTTCCTTCGGCAGCGTCAGGTGTTCGGCGCGAATCGGCCGTGCATTGCCCTTGGCCAGGTTGATCTGGCCGGCGTCGCTGAAGATGTATTCGCGGGCCAGTTTGGCGGCGTTCGGGTGCTTGGCGTATTTGTTGATGATGGTGGTGTAGCCGGAAATCACCGAACCGTCCGATGGGATCAGCACCACGTAGTCATCCGGGTTGGCCATCTTGGCTTTGTAGCTCAGGCCGTTGAAATCCCAGACCACGCCGACTTCCACTTCGCCTTTTTCCATGGTGGCGATGGTTGGGTTGGCGAGGGACAGGCGACCTTGCTTGGCGATGTCGGCGAACATCAGCAGGGCGGGTTGCAGGTTTTTCTCGTCGCCCTTGTTGGCGATGGCGGCGGCCAACACACCGTTGGCGGCTTGGGCGGCGGTGCTCACGTCACCGATGGAGACCTTGTATTTGCCAGTCTTCAAGTCAGCCCAACTGGTTGGCACGTCCGAGCCGTGCAGCAGTTTTTTGTTGACGATAAAGGCGATGGTGCCGGTGTAGGCCAGCGCCCAGTTGCCGTCTTTATCTTTCGCCCAATCCGGGACCTGGGCCCAGGTGCTTGGCTTGTAAGGCTGAACCACGCCCTGTTTCACCGCGATCGGGCCGAAGGCGGCGCCGACGTCGCCGATATCGGCACTGGCGTTGTCTTTCTCGGCGGCGAACTTGGCGATTTCCTGGGCTGAGCTCATGTCGGTATCGATGTGCTTGAGGCCGTAGGTCTTGGCCAGGTCATCCCAGGTGCCTTTCCAGTTGGCCCAGTCATCGGGCATGCCGATGCTGTTGACAGCGCCTTCCGCTTTCGCGGCGGCTTCGAGCGTTTTTAGATCGGTATCAGCGGCCATGGCGGCGGTGCACATGGCAATGGTCGAGCCTAACAGTGATGCCAGGAAAAGCTGTTTCATCCGAAGCTCCTTTGGGCGTTTTCAACGCGGCGTTTTATATGAACGTTAGCGGTGGTGTTGGTCTAGGTCAGCAATACCTGAGCCAATCTAGGCGGGATGGATGACAGTTTCGTGTCGATGTCGTTTTTAACGCGCCGATGTCGCTCAGCGCAGGTTTAGCGTAGACCATGCCAAAGCGCCCGCAGGCCTTGGACTTGGCCGATGGATTGCAGGGTTCATAGCAAGGCTCGACAGGGGCTGTCATCTGTCGGTCATCTGCAATGCCTAGGCTGGCACGCAGAAACACAAGCCCAAATATCGAGCGATTTATGCACCTGAACGGTGCTGGTCTAGTCCAGATAGGTAACGTTGATGCGTGATGAGGCAATCAAGGCGGTGACATCCATCGGCCTGGCGCTGCAAGAGCAGATCGACCACGGCCTGTTGCCGCCAGCCAGCAAGCTGCCCGCCGAGCGCAAGCTCAGCGAGTTGTTTGGTACCACCCGGATTACGGTGCGGGAAGCCTTGTTACAACTGGAGGCCCAAGGGCAAATCTATCGCGAGGAGCGCCGTGGCTGGTTTGTTTCACCGCCGCGCCTGGCCTACAACCTGATGCAGCGCAGCCACTTTCACGCAATGGTCAGCGACCAGGGCCGCGTGGCGTCGACCGAGGTGATCAGCGCGCGGCTGCAACCGGCGTCGGCGGCGGTGTGTGCGTGGCTGCAATTGCCGGCGCTGTCCAGCGTGATCCAGATTTGCCGCCGGCGCAGGATCGATGGGCGTCTGGTGTTGTATGTGGAGCACTACCTGAACCCGCAGTATTTCCCGGGGATTCTGGCCTGCGACCTGAACCAGTCGATGACCGAGCTGTACGCCCGCAAGTACGACTTGCACTACGGGCGGGTACGTTTCGAGATTGTGCCGACCTCACTGCCGGTGGAAGCCGCCGCCGCGTTGCGCGTGTCGGTGGGCAGCCCGGGCTTGCGCATCGCCCGGGTCAACTATGACCAGCATCAGCGCTTGATCGACTGCGACCTGGAGTTCTGGCGGCATGATGCCATTCACGTAGGGGTAGATGTGGTTTAACCCTGTGGCGAGGGAGCTTGCTCCCGCTGGGTCGCGAAGCGGCCCTAAAACCTGCCATGGAGTTGCATCTGGAAAAACACGCTGACTCTATTGGGGCTGCTGCGCAGCCCAGCGGGAGCAAGCGCCCTCGCCACAAACCGATATCAGCGCGTGAGGGTTGTGATCAGTTGATCCACATTGGTTTCCAGCGCCGTCACCGGGTCGGCGCCGTCGACGTTCAATACCAGCAGTTGCGCGCCGCCGGCCGTCACTGCGGTTTTCACCGCCTCGCTGGGCGGGCGTCGGTGTCGAGCACTTTCAGGTTAAGGATGCAGGGTGATGCCGATCCGCAGGCGCTTTGCCGTCTCGGCATTCGCCAGCGGGGCGAGCAGTAGGCGTCGGCAGGGCGCTGTGTTCCTGCTGCAGCAGGTGGATTTCGTCGAGGGTCACGCGCAGGTCGGCGTAGATACCTTGCTCAGCGGCGCTGAGGTCGCGGCGGGCATCCAACTGGTGGCCACCGGCGGGGCGTACAACCTGTGTCGTGCTCATTGAGGCTGGATATCCGCTTGGTCGATTTCAACGACGTGACCGGGGCCGGCATCGAATAGCACATAGAACTCAGCGGACGGCTTCTTGAAGGTCAGCGTCGAATCCGCGCCGAGCTTGCCGGGCACCAGGATGGTTTCGTCGTAGCCGATCACATCCAGGGTCACGCCGGGGGCGCCGCCGCCGTCGGAAAAACCGCCGGTACATTCGATCTGTTCGCCGGGGATTTCCTTGCATTCGCACATCGGGTTGTGGGCCAGGGCGGTGGGACAGAAACCGGCGCACAGCAACAGCGCGATGCAGACGCGGCTCAGGCGTATCAACGTCATGGTTTGACTCCTTGCTTGTTCAGCCAGGCAATGGTGGCAGGCGAGGCCTGGCTCAGCGAAATGGAACCCTGGTGCATCGTGCCGTCCCAGCCTTCCATGGTGACCCACAGTTCGGCGTTGGCCGGCGTGCGTTCGGGCACCGGCAGCAGCGCGCCCATGCGGTATGGCGTGCCGAAGAAGATCACCCCGGCGGCGCGCAGGCTGCGGGGTTTGCCGATACGCAGGTAGGTTGCCTTGACCTGGTCGGCGCAGGCGGCGCACAGGGCTGCGTTGAAGAATTTCATCGGGCCGGCCGGGTCCGGGCGCGGGCCTTCGTTGCGGAACTCGGCGAGGGTCAGGCTCCAGGGGCCTACCTGCACCTCGCCGGCCACCCGCTCGCCGATGCCGCTGTCACCGCGAAACAGTGCGGCGTCGGCAAAGTACTTGGGCATGAAACCCAGGGGCACCAGCAACAGCAGGACGTTGATGTGGAAGCGCCACTTCAGCCAAACGGCCCGCAGCGGCGAAGGCGTTGCAGCAGCGAGCTTGCTCATCGGCTGCCCTCCGAAGTTTCAGCCTGCATGGCCGGGATGGATGCCGCTTGGCGTGGCGCCTTGTGACTGCGCTTGAGGGCGTGGAGGGTGGCCAGGGCTGTGCGCTTGGTCCAGATCAGCAGGCCGCTCAAGACCATCATGCTCAGCACCAGGCCGAAGAATGCCCAGATCAGCTTGATCCACAGCCCGCCAAAGTCGCCGGTGTGCAGCGGGCGCATGGACTCGGTGACGAACTCGAGTGTCGAGCGGTTGGACAGCAGGTGCGAAACCGCCACTTCGCCGGTATAGGGGTTGATCTGTGCGGTCTGGTACATCAACGGGTACCAGCCCCGCCCGCCGATCTGCAGATGGCTGTAGGCGTTGAGTGGCAGGAACACAAAACTGGTCTCCAGCCCCGGAATCCGTTGGCTGGCGATTTCGATCGCGTCGTCCAGGGCAATCATCGGCGCCGGCACGCCAGGGGCGGACATTGGCACGTTCTCCCGGGCAATCACCGGCACGATGGGTTCGCTGGAGATGGAAATCTGGTTATCCCCCAGGATCGCTTGAATCAGGAACCAGGTGCCGGTGATGGAAATGACCGCGATAAACCAGATCGACCAGATACCGCTCAGGCGGTGGAAGTCGCCCCAGAAGATTCGCGCGCCATGGCGGATGCGCAGGGTCGGGCGCAAAAAGCCCTTCCAGAAGCGCTTGTACACCACCAGCCCGGTGATCAACGACGCCAGTAACGGCAGGCCGAGCGCGGAGACCAGGTACCAGCCCCAACTGAACCCATTGCTGAACGGCACCAGCCACCAACCATGCAGGGCGCGGGTGAATTGTTTGAAGTCGAACGCCGGGCTGATGCCCTGGATCGCCCCGGTGTACGGGTTGACGTAGACCTCCACCGAGCGCCCGTCGGGGTAGCTGAGGTCGACACTCAGGGCGAAGTGCGACTCGTCCGGGCGGACGATGGATTGCACGATCACCTGGGGCTCGGCGCGTTTGATGGCGCTGATCACCTGGTCATAGCTCAGCGGCTCGGCATCATCCGACGGCTTGCTTGCGCGAATTTCCGGGTTGGCCAGCCAGACGATTTCCTGGCTGACCACCGCCAGGGTGCCGGTGACACAGACAATCAGTACAAAGAACCAGATAGGTAATGCCAGCCAGCCGTGTACGAGGAACCAGAGTTTTGAGCGTGACTTCTTCGACATGTGAATGGGGGTCTTGATCGGAGGGGGCAATGAGGGCCCGAAAAAGGCCGGTCGTAGCTTTTGCTGACGCGACGGGCTGTATCTAAGTTAAGACGGATGAGAATGAGAAATCCCTAACCCAGATATGAAAGTAAATGTTTCAGGTTCACATTCAGGGCGCTTAAGGTAACGCCGACCCTCGATCAAACGGTGGGGCGGGTTTGCCCGCGATAGCAGTGGGTCAGGCACCGAATGCATCGACTGACACGCCGTCATCGCGATCAAGCCCGCTCCCAGGCTCAGCCTTGCTTGAACATCGCTTCGGCGCGCTGGCGGATTTGCGCTTCGCTCAGATCTTCCTTGCGCGTGGCCAGGAACCACACATGACCGAACGGATCTCTCAGCGTGCCGGAGCGGTCGCCGTAGAACTGGTCCTTGGGTTCGGAAATGGATATTCCGCCGGCTGCGATCGCTTGTTTGTACTGTGCGTCCACATCGCCCACATATAAATGCAGGGCGACACTGGTGTGGCCATCGCGTGGGCTGCCAAAGGCCATTTCACCGCAGGGCGAGGCGAGCATGATCGCTGAGTCTCCGATACGCAGCTCGGCGTGGCCGACCGTGCCGTCGGGCATGTCCAGGCGCATGACTTGCGTGGCGTTGAAGGCTTTTTTGTAGAACTCGATGGCTTCGGCAGCTTTTTCGACGCCCAGGTAGGGCGTGATGCTGTGATAGCCCTCGGGGATAGGTTTTACGCTCATATCGTTCTCCTTGAATTGTGGTTATGGGGGCTTGCTCTTTCACTATAGGCCACGCCAACCGTGGCTTGCGGCCAACCGACGAGGTGTTGCCCAGGCAACAGCGAACAGGCAGATTGCTCTGCCATAAGCGCTGAAGAGGACGCCAGCTACAGCAAAATAGGGCGTTTCAGGACGCGGCACAGAAGCTGCAATAGCTCCAGACAAATCAAGCACCTGAAAATCCGCGAGCTGGAAGGCGCCTTGCTGGCCCGTTCGGTGAGCCAGGTGGACCTGGCGTTTGTATTTGCCAACTACGCCTTGGAGGCGGGGATCGACACCAGCAGTGCGTTGATTGTGGAGAAAGGCAAGGACCTGTACGTCGAGTATCTGGTCGCGCGGCCGGACAACATCAACGACCCGCGCGTCCAGAAGCTGGCCAAGGCACTGAGTTCCGATGAGGTGCGCCAGTTCATCCTGACCCGTTACAAGGGCCAGATTGCTCCGGGTTTCTAACTTCAACCCAGATCACCTGTGGGCGGTTTCGAGCCTCGCCAGCGCTCGATACTTCCCACATTGATCGTTTTTTTCAGGTGGGCTCCAACAACTGAGCCCCCGGCCCACGCGCACCGAGCAGGTCGCCCTGATTGCGCAACGGGCATGCCTCCAGCGACAAACACCCACAACCAATACAGCCATTGAGCTTGTCCCGCAGGAGCATCAGCTTGTTGATGCGCTCGTCCAAATCTTCCCGCCACGATGCCGACAAACGCTGCCAATCTTTAGCGGTAGGCGTGCGTCCATCCGGCAAGGTCTGCAATGCTTCACCAATCGTCGCCAGCGGAATCCCCAGGCGCTGGGCGATTTTGATCACCACCACCCGACGCAGTACGTCGCGGGGGTAGCGCCGTTGATTGCCGGCATTGCGATTGCTTTTAATCAGCCCCTTGGTTTCGTAAAAATGCAGCGCCGTGACCGCCACGCCGCTGCGGGCCGACAGTTGGCCGACAGTGAGCTCCTTGGTAACCATGAAAAACTCCGGATAGACGCTTGACCTTGACTTAACTAGAGGTTTTACCCTGCGTGGCATCGAATCGCAAGATTCTGCCTACGGAGAAAGGGGAGTGTTCATGCAGGTATCAGAGAAGAATCTCAGCTTCACTCAATTGATCGAGTTTCAGGTCGAGCCCCAACAACAGCTCGCCCTGGTCGCGGCTTTATCCACCCAGAGTGAGCTCCTGGCCCAGGGGCACGGCGGCTTTCTCAACGCGAGTGTGCAGGTCAGCGATGACGGGCGGCGGGTACTCAATTACCTGCAATGGCGCTCACGCGAGGACGGCGAGGCGGCCTTCCAGAGCTTTGAGCACGGCGAGGAAGATTTCTGGGCACTGATACGCGCCCACCAGGCCACGGCCGTGACCTTCGGTTCGTTCCAGGTGCTGCGCAGTTTCGAGCGCAGCCATGACAATGCGTTGCACTGCCGTCTAAATGGATAGGTGCAGCATACGCTCACCCTGTACGTTTTCCCCCGGACGGCGCTTGTTCACCGCCAGCTCGCCGATCTTGATCAGGCGCGTGCGCGTGACGTTGCGGCTCAGGCCCAGCAGGTTGGCGGTGTGGACCTGGTTGTAGTGGCTGAAGCGGTAGGCGGCACGCAGCAACGCGTCCTCGACTTTTTCATGCAGGGCGCCGGCCTGTTCCTCGAACAGCTTTTGAAAGGCCCGTTCAAGCAAGGCTTCGGCACTGTTGTCGGTGCTGTGCTGGCTGTCGTCCTGACGCTCTATGCGCATGTTCGACAGGCGCAAATCGTCGCGTTCGATCAGGCCATTACGGCAGATCAGCAAGGTGTGGTGAATCACGTTTTCCAGCTCGCGGATATTGCCCGGCCAGCTGTAGCTTTTTAGCTTGTGTTCGGCCTCGCGGCTGAGGGTGATCGGCCCGTAGCCCAGGCGCTGGCTGTAGGCTTCGATGAAGTGGCGGGTCAGCGGCAGGATATCGCCGGGACGCTCGCGCAACGGGCTGAGCTCCAGGCTGACCACGTCGAGGCGGTAGTAGAGGTCTTCGCGGAAATGCCCGGCGTTGATGGCTTTTTCCAGCTGCACGTTGGTCGCCGCCAGCACGCGCACATCGATGGGAATGCTCTTGCGCGAGCCCAGGCGCACCACTTCCCGCTCTTGCAGCACGCGCAATAATTTGACCTGGATCGCCATCGGCAAATCGCCGATCTCATCGAGGAACAAGGTGCCCCCGTCGGCCTCTTCGAACCAGCCGGCCTTGGCGCTGAGGGCGCCGGTGAAGGCGCCTTTTTCATGGCCGAACAGTTCGGCCTCCACCAGCGATTCGGAAAACGCCCCGCAGTTCACCGCCACAAAGGGCCGGTTACGCCGTGCGCTGAGGTTATGAATGTGGCGCGCCACCAGCTCTTTACCGGTCCCGGTTTCGCCGATGATCAACACGCTGGCTTCGCTGGGCGCCACTTGCTGGATATGGTCGAGCAGCGCCTGGGATTTCGGGTCTTCGAAGACCTGGGCCGTGGCGCGGATCGAGGTGGCGAGGGCGGGCGAGGGCGGTAAGGTTAAAAGCTGCATGGGCACCTCTTTATGAATAGAACGTAGGAATCGGCAGGGACTGGTTCAACGCCCAGTCCCCCAGTTCGTGGAGTTTGTAGTCCACCGGATCGTGCAGGCTTTGCGTGCGCAGGTTGCGCCAATGGCGGTCCAGGCGCAGTGACGCATGGGTGGAGCGCGCACCAGTGACTTCAAATAAACGGCTGCACAACTCCAGGCCCTGGCGGCTGGCGGCGACCTTGGCGGTGGCGATGGCGATGGCCAGTTGGCCGCGTTCGTTTTCGCTGAGGTTCGGCCCCTTGGCCCAGGCTTGATCGAGCAGCGTGGCGGCGCGTTCCACCAGTAGGCGCACACCTTGCAAGGCCACCCAGAACTCGCCGTAGTGGTGCAGTACGTAAGGGTCCTGGCGCACATCCTCGGCGGTGGATTTGTGCCACGCGCGGGTTTCGGTGAGGGTGTAGTTGCGCGCTTCGTCAAAGGCACCTTCGGCAATGCCGAGGAACATGTGCGTGAAGGTCAACTGTGCGATCAGTGGGCGTAGGCAGGCAAAGGGTGTGCTCAGTGGACCCGGGTCGAGCAGCAACTCCGATTCCTCGACGCGTACCCGTTCGAAACTGGCGCTGCCGCTGTCGGTCTGGCGCTGGCCGATATTGTTCCAGTCGTTGTGCAAAGTGATGCCGCTGCGTCCACTGGGGATGGCGGCGATCAGCAACTTGCCGCCGGCGCTCTCATCCACCGCCGAGGCGATCAGCATTTCCGAATCGCTGGCGCCGGAGCAGAAACTCTTTTTGCCGGAGAACTCACGCCAGCCGCCGAAATCCTTGACCAGCGTGCGCGTGTCCAGCGGGTTGAGAGCGTTGCCCCAGAACCAGTTTTTGCGCGCGGTCTGTTCGAACCAGGGTTGCCATTGGTCCGGGCGCGAAAACAGACGGACCGTGGCGAGCATCAGGTGGTGGAAACCGAAGACATGGGCGATGGAGCTGTCGACCTTGGCGAATTCACGCACGATGGCCAGGGTGTCGCTCCAGCGCGCACCGAGGCCGCCGTATTGAGCGGGAATGCTCAGCGCCAGCAGACCGCTTTGGCGCAGGGCATCACGTTCGGTTTTTGGCGTGCCACCGCGCTCGTCGCGTTCGACGGCGGTGAGCGCGAATTCGGCGGCGAGCTGTCTGGCGGTCTGCAAAGGTGAGGGCAGGACGCTGTGGGGTTTGGCTGTCACGCGGTATTCCTCATAGGGCTCTAATGCCGTGTGCTATCTATTAGGCAATGAAGATCAAAGGTGGGAGCGGGCTTGCCCGCGATGGCGGCGTGTCAGGCCGCCACCCGTTTGCTGGGCTGACGCTATCGCGAGTGAGCCCGCTCCCACATAAAGCGGATCTCAGCGTTCTCAGGCCTTGGCTGGCAGCACATCATTGGCAATCATCTCGCCAAACGGCCCCGTCAGATTGGTGATGCCGCGTCCGGCCAGGCTGGCGTAGGGTTCCGGCAATAGCGGGAACACCAACTCGGCGAAGCGATAGGCTTCTTCGAGGTGCGGGTAGCCGGAGAAGATGAAACTCTCGATGCCCAAATCCGCGTATTCCTTGATCCGCTCAGCCACTTGTTGCGGGTTGCCCACCAGCGCTGTACCGGCGCCGCCACGTACCAGGCCGACACCGGCCCAGAGGTTGGGGGCGATCTCCAGGTTGTCGCGGCGCCCATCGTGCAAGGCGGCCATGCGGCGCTGGCCTTCGGAGTCAAAGCGCGAGAAGGATTTTTGCGCGGCGGCGATGGTCTCGTCGCTGATGTGTTCGATCAGTTTGTCGGCGGCTTTCCAGGCGTCTTCTTCGGTCTCGCGCACGATCACATGCAGGCGGATGCCGAATTTCACGGTCCGCCCGTGGCGCGCGGCACGTTCACGCACATCCGCGAGCTTTTCGGCGACGGCGGCAGGTGGTTCGCCCCAGGTCAGGTACACATCCACCTGTTCGGCGGCGAGGTCGTGGGCAGCGTCGGAAGAACCGCCGAAGTACAGTGGCGGATAAGGCTTCTGCACCGGTGGGTAAAGCGCCTTGGCATTCTGTACACGCAGGTGTTTGCCTTCGAAGTCCACCGATTCGCCCTGCAACACGCGGCGCCAGATCCTGAGGAATTCGTCGGAGACTTCATAGCGTTCGCTGTGGTCGAGGAAGCTGCCGTCGCCCCGGTTTTCGTCGGGGTCACCGCCGGTCACGACGTTGATCAGCAGGCGGCCGTTCGACAGGCGATCCAAGGTCGCCGCCATGCGCGCCGACACCGTGGGCGAGATGATGCCTGGGCGAATTGCCACCAGATAGCGCAAACGTTCCGTCAGCGGCACCAGCGCCGAGGCGATCACCCAGGAGTCTTCGCACGAGCGCCCGGTAGGAATCAGCACGCCGTAGTAACCAAGGCTGTCAGCAGCCTGGGCGACTTGCTTCAGATAATTGAGGGTGACTGGGCGAGCACCTTGGGTGGTGCCCAGGTAATGACCGTCGCCATGAGTGGGCAGAAACCAGAAAACATCCATGACGAATCCTTAAGCGATTTTCAGCAGAGAGGGGGAGTGCGCGGCGAACAAAGGTGCTGCGCGTTCTGCCGCAAGGCGAATACGGCCCTTCAAGGCTTCGCTGGTGATTTGGTAATCGGTGAAATCGGCTTCGGTGGCATACACGCCGATCGGCAGGGTCAGGGCCTGGAAGAAGCTGAACAGCGGGCGTAACTGGTGATCGAGTACCAGCGCGTGACGTTCACTGCCGCCGGTGGCGGCCAGCAGCACCGGGGTGTCGATCAACGAATTTAGGCCAACCAGGTCGAACAGATGTTTGAGCAGGCCTGGATAAGAACCGCGATAGACCGGTGCGGCGACGATCAGCAGGTCGGCCTGTTCGATGGCCAACAGTTGGGATTCGACCTCGGCCGGCAACTCATCGCGCGACAGTGCGCCGCCCAGTGGCCGGGCGATATCGCCGAGTTCGATAAGAGTGGTCTGGATCGGCAATAAAGTTGCCAGTTCGGCCAGCACGGCCTGGGTCAACACCAGGGTGCGGGACGGGCGCCAGGTTCCGCCGGAGAGGGCAACGACATTCAGGGGACGGGTCATGAACAGTTCCTTTTTCAACAGTGGTTCATCGCAGGAGAAGTGAGTCGGTCTGAGCAAGAGCTGTACCAACGGCTGCAGGCCTTGAATCGCTTGGGCTGCGGGCTCACTGCTGAAAACGTTGCTGTTGTCTGCCTGGTGTTTTGTTGAATGGCTGTTGCCTGGACAACAGTTGCGTGGCGAACAGTGTTGAGTTCGCGTGCAGCCATTTATAGAGGGTTACGTTTATTCCGTAAATGAACGTATTTCTATATTTATAGATCTTATAGGAATATGCGTGCTGCCCTATCGAGGGTGCGACCTCGGTTGATAGCGACTATCACGGATGATGATTTTTCACCGTTCAAGGTCGGGAGTAGCCTGTGTTCATTGACTTGAGACCTCCTTCGCAGAGCCACCGCCATGAACCGATTTCTTGCTGTTTGCTTATTACTTGTCACTTCTGTCGTTGCTGGTTGTGCGACCCATCCTTCGCCTGAATTGCGCCCTTACACGGCACAAGAAACCCGGGAACTGGCGCTGGAGGCGTTGAGCCGTCGCGGGTTGTCGTTTGACGAGTATCAACAGCAGCGGGCTGCCCTGACCCAGGCACAAAAGCCTTTCGGCTTTGATCGCCAGGGCGAAATGAACGCCGAACGTAATGTGACCCTGCATGGTCGTCCCAGTTGAGCCGTTGCTCAGTGCCAAAAAGCCCGAGGTTTCTCAAGAAACCTCGGGCTTTTTGTTTGCCATGGCGCTACTTCAGCCTGTTAAGCTGAATTTCAGGAGCGTTCCTACGCACATTTACGTCAAGTGGTCCTTTTTTAATGGCATTCGATCGGGTAAACCTGACGACCTCTGTTCCGGTCGATGCCCCTGAGACGTTGCTCTCGGGAACCAGCTCTGCGAGTCCCTAACGTTATGAATAAACGTCCGTTGTATTTCGACTATGCCGCCACCACCCCGGTGGATGAGCGGGTCATCCAGGTGATGGTCGAGTGTCTGGGCTTCCATGCCAATTTCGGTAACCCTGCGTCCAGTTCCCACGCATTCGGCCAAGCGGCCCGGCAAACGGTTGAGCGGGCGCGTCGCCAGGTGGCCGAGTTGGTCGGTGCGGAGCCGGAGCAGATCGTCTGGACGTCCGGCGCGACTGAATCCAACAACCTCGCGATCAAGGGTGTAACTCAAGCACGGGGCGTGGCGGGGGGGCATATCATCACCAGCCAGATCGAGCACAAGGCCACGCTGGACACCGCGCGGCAGATGCAGGAAGCCGGTGTAGCCGTGACCTACCTGGTGCCGGACGCCGATGGGTTGATCAGTGCCGAGGCGGTGAGTGAAGCACTGCGTGAAGACACCTTCCTGGTATCGCTGATGCTGGTGAACAACGAGTTGGGTACTCTCAACGACATCCCCGCCATTGGCGCGCGGGTGCGTGAACACGGCGCGTTGTTGCATGTGGACGCGGCGCAAGGCGCGGGCAAGGTGGCAATCGACCTGGCGCAATGGCCGGTGGATTTGATGTCGTTTTCCGCGCACAAGGTGTATGGCCCCAAGGGGATCGGCGCGCTGTATGTCGGGCCGCGGGCGCAGCAGAAGGTGATGGCGCAGATTCACGGCGGTGGCCACGAGGGCGGCTTGCGCTCAGGCACCCTGGCGACCCACCAGATTGCGGGCATGGGCGCGGCGTTCGCCCTGGCAGCGCAAGCTTTCACCGAAGAGCAGGCGGCAATCGTGGCCTTGCGCCGGCGTTTGCTGGATCAACTGGCGACGGTTGCAGGTGTGCGTCTCAATGGCAGCGCCACCCAGCGCATTCCTCACACCCTCAGCCTCACGTTCGGTGAAGGCGAGTTCGACGCTGCGGCCTTAAGCGTGGGCATGGCTTTTTCCGCGACCTCGGCCTGCAATTCGGCAAGCAATGCGCCTTCCCACGTGCTGCTGGCGCTCGGGCATGACGCCCGCAGCGCCGGCCGCACCGTTCGCTTGAGCCTGGGGCGGTTCACCACCGAGCAGGACATCGACCAGGCCGTGCAATTGATCAAGGCTGCCCTTGCCAGTGCGCCGGCGTTCTGGGCAGTTTGATTCCTCATTCGCAGCACATAACAATTATTAGTGGTTAGCAGGAGACACAATGAGTACGCAGCCTTTGACCCATGGAACGGTTCCCCAGCGCTTGGCGCATACCCGTGAACTGATGCGCCGCGAAGGCATTCACGCCTTGCTGGTGCCGTCGGCTGACCCGCACTTGTCCGAATACTTGCCGGGCTACTGGCAGGGGCGTCAATGGTTGTCGGGATTTCACGGGTCAGTGGGGACGCTGATCGTCACCGCGGATTTCGCCGGTGTCTGGGCCGACAGCCGCTACTGGGAACAAGCGACCAAGGAGCTCAAGGGCAGCGGTATCGAACTGGTGAAGCTGCAGCCGGGTCAACCTGGTCCGCTGGAATGGCTGGCCGAGCAGACGCCGCATGGCGGTGTGGTGGCGGTCGATGGTGCGGTAATGGCCGTGGCTTCGGCGCGTACTTTGGGCGGCAAACTGGCAGAGCGCGGCGCGCGCCTGCGTACCGATATCGACCTGTTGAATGAAGTCTGGAAAGATCGCCCGACGTTGCCGAACCAGCCTATCTACCAGCATCTGCCACCGCAGGCCACCGTCAGCCGTGGGGAAAAACTCGCTGCGCTGCGCGCCAGTTTGAAAGAAAAGGGCGCCGACTGGCATTTCATCGCGACCCTGGATGACATCGCCTGGTTGTTTAACCTGCGCGGTGCCGACGTATCGTTCAATCCGGTGTTTGTATCCTTCGCCCTGATCAGCGCGCAACAGGCCACTTTGTTTGTGGCGCTGAGTAAAGTCGATGCCGAGCTGCGCGCGGTGCTTGAGCAGGATGGCGTGACCTTGCGCGATTACAGCGAAGTCGCCGATGCGCTGCGGGCGGTGCCGTCGGGCGCGAGTGTGCAGGTTGATCCGGCACGCGTGACCGCCGGCTTGCTGGAACACCTGGATGCCAGCGTCAAGCTGGTGGAAGGGATGAATCCGACTACGCTCGCCAAATCCCGCAAGAGCCTGGCCGACGCGGAACATATCCGCCAGGCCATGGAACAAGATGGCGCGGCCCTGTGCGAATTTTTCGCCTGGCTGGAGAGTGCGCTGGGCCGTGAACGCATCACTGAACTGACCATCGACGAACACCTGACGGCTGCACGTACCCGCCGCCCCGGTTATGTGTCGCTGAGTTTCAACACCATCGCCGCGTTCAACGCCAATGGCGCGATGCCGCATTATCACGCTACCGAAAAAGAGCATGCGCTGATCGAAGGTGATGGCCTGCTGTTGATCGACTCGGGCGGCCAGTACTTGGGTGGTACCACCGATATCACGCGGATGGTGCCTATCGGTACGCCGAGTGATGAACAGAAACGTGATTGCACCCGCGTGCTCAAGGGGGTGATTGCGCTGTCCCGTGCTCACTTTCCCAAGGGCATTATGTCGCCATTGCTGGATGCCATCGCGCGAGCGCCGATCTGGGCCGAAGGTGTCGACTATGGCCATGGCACAGGTCACGGCGTAGGTTATTTCCTCAATGTGCATGAAGGTCCGCAGGTGATTGCCTACCAGGCGGCCACTGCGCCGCAAACCGCGATGCAGCCGGGCATGATCACTTCCATTGAGCCGGGTACGTACCGTCCGGGACGTTGGGGCGTGCGTATCGAGAACCTGGTGTTGAATCGTGAAGCAGGCAAGACCGAGTTTGGTGAGTTTCTCAAGTTCGAAACCCTGACCTTGTGCCCGATCGACACCCGTTGCCTGGAGCCATCGTTGCTAACGGCGGAGGAGCGCCAGTGGTTCAATGCGTACCATGCAGAAGTGCGTCAGCGTTTGAGCCCATTGCTCAGTGGCGCCGCGCTGGAGTGGTTGCAGGTGCGGACTGCGGCTATTTGATCGGTCGCTGCTCGGCAGCTGCCGCTTGCGATTTGCGCGCAGGCGGTTAGCCGCAGCGTCGCGAAGGGCTGCGTCGGTTCGAGGCGTTCAAGGTGGGCTGTGCGGAGCAGTCGGAAGTGGACTGCTCGGGCCGTCATTTACAGATGACGATCATGCTCCGGCTGGTGTAGCCGGCAGGGTTGATACCGAAGGGATAGTCCCCAGGCTCCTCGGAGTTGTCACCAGACTTGGCGATAACCCGGTAGCCCTTGGCACCGCATGAGTTGACTGCACTGGTGTAGCACTGGTCCCAGGAGGAGGACAGGCCGGAACAGTTGATATGCAGCCCTTTTTTGCCCCGTTTCACTTCTGTCTTGGTGGTCGCGGCACAGCCAGCAATGGCCACGACCATTAACAGTATCAAAATTCGCTTCATTCCCATCCTTAATAGCGGCTTCGAAAAAATGCATGAAGCCAGCTTTACTCGCTCTCGATTGTAGCGTTCGCGCTGTCCTTGTCGAAACTCTCCATGAATGACATCTGTTTGCGGCCTAAACATGGCCTAAATGAGCCGCAAATACCAGAGCTACCGTCAAAGATGATTAATCGGCTGGTACCAGAGGTTTAGCCTCGTTTCGCATGGTCAGCGTAGCGCCAACGGAGGCCAGGATAATGCAGGCGATGGCCATCCACTGTGCAAGCGACAAATGCTCCTGCAGGAAGAACAGGCCCGAGAGTGCGCCAAATGCGGGTTCGATGCTCATCAATGTGCCAAAAGTACGGGCGGGCAGGCGAGTCAGCGCGACCATCTCCAGGGTGTAGGGCAGCGCGGTGGACAGGATGGCGACGCCGATGGCGACCGGAATCAGCGCGGGCGTCAGCAGCGCCACACCCGCATGGACGATGCCGATGGGGGCGACGAACAAGGCGGCGATCATGACGCCGAGGGCGGCGGTTTGTACGCCGTTATCATTCCCCGCCTTTTGGCCGAACAGAATGTAGAGCGCCCAGCAAACACCTGCGCCTAATGCATAAGTCGCCCCGATCAAGTCGATGCCAGTGCTGGCTTCTCCCATGGGAATTAACAGCAGAAGACCGACGACTGCGAGGGCGATCCACAGAAAGTCCACCGCCCGGCGCGATGCGTAAAGGGCGACGGCGAGCGGCCCGGTGAATTCCAGGGCTACCGCAATACCAAGGGGGACTGTGCGCAGTGACATATAGAAGAGGAAGTTCATGCCGCCCAGGGCCATTCCGTAGACGATCACGGTGCGCAGGGATTTGGCCGTCAGCTTGGCGCGCCATGGGCGCAATATAAGCAACATGATGACGCTGGCGAAAATCAGGCGCAGCGTGGTGGTGCCTTGGGCGCCAACAATAGGGAACATGCTCTTGGCCAGCGAGGCGCCCGACTGGATGGAAGCCATGGCGATCAACAGCAGGCCGACGGGAAACAGTGCCGGGGCCAGGCTGCGGGGGGAGGTGGTCATTGGGGGTGTTCGTCCGAGGTCATATTTGAGTAGCAGAGAGCCCTATGATGCTTAACTCTGCGATATTGAGCAATATATTGCTCAATTATCAATCGGCGCCCCTCTATATAGAGAGGATTTGGAGGTTTTCGGCTGTTTGATAGAAAAACCAAATTAAGGGTTGACGGCAAATCCTGGACGTCTATAATTCGCCCCACTTCCGGCGCAGTCGAAACGGAAAACTCCTTGGTAAACAAAGAGTTATGCGAGATTCGACAGCGGCCCGCTTCAGTTCATCGAAGTCTGGAAGGAGTTGGTAGAGCAGTGTTGTTTGGCTCTATTAACGTTTCGATCTTCTCGGTCGAAAGCGGAGAAAAATAGGTGTTGACAGCAGCGTGTAACGCTGTAGAATTCGCCTCCCGCTAACGAG
>Ga0209913_1000115_pt1 | contig 85321 bp, 67 predicted proteins | sample PersoiDNA2013203_FD_185805 | JGI IMG/M metagenome (GOLD analysis project Ga0209913, IMG submission 185805) | Permafrost soil microbial communities from the Arctic, to analyse light accelerated degradation of dissolved organic matter (DOM) -... | ecosystem: Environmental > Terrestrial > Soil >...
GCGTTGTTGACCAGGCCGTGGACCGGGCCATGGTCGTGGATAATCTGCGCGACCAGCGCCTTCACCGCCGCTTCATCGCGGATATCGCAAGCCTGCCAATGGGCACTGCCGCCGTCTTCGGTGATTTCTTGCGCGACCTTCTGCAGCTTTTGCGGCGTGCGCCCCACCAGGATCACGTGGGCACCAAGGGCCGCCAGTTCATGGGCGGTGCAGCGGCCAATCCCGCTGCCGCCGCCGGTGACGATCACGGTTTGCGCCTGGAACAGGTCGGCTTTGAAGATCGAGTCGAAGGCCACGGCAACGCTCCTTTAGGTGAGTTGATCTGCGATGTGTTGCGGCACGGCGATAGGGATCTCCAGCAACTGCTGGGCGAAGGCCTTGCCTTGCGGGTCGATGCGCAGGCTGGCGATGCCGCCACCGCCCAGGGCGTTTTCCAGCAGGAAGTTGAGGCTGTGGCTGCCGGGCAGGTACCAGCGCTCGACGCGACCGTGGATCGGATCGAGCACGTGGCGCATCCAGTCGACGACCACTTCAGGGGTCAGGGCTTCGGCGATCCACGGCAGGTATGCCGGGTCGCGGGCAATCACCCCGATATTGCTGTGGTTGCCCTTGTCGCCGGAGCGGGCCACCGCGAGTTTCACCAGCGGCAGGCTGGCGTCGGCGCGGCCTTGGGATTTGGGCGGATCGATGGCCGCCGCCGGCGTGCCCAGTGCGTGGGTTGCCGGGAGGGCGCAAGGGTGACGCTCACCCTGGAAATCAATCGCCAGCTCGCAAGACGATTTATCGATCAGAAACGAAAACAGCCGAATCAACGGATACACCGTCGGCCGCCCGCCGACGATACCGGTCAGCCCCGGCGCCATGCCGGTCGCAGCTTGGGCGATTTCGCGGGCGAACAGCAGCAGCGCCTGCTTGCTCGGGTGGCGCACCGCCAGCTTCACCACCACCTCGCGGCAGTCCTGGCGTTGGGCATGGGCACCGTAGGTGGCTTCGCTGCCGAGCCGTTCGATATTCACCTCGGTGTAGGGCGCCCAGCCGCGCAGGCTGAACAGTTCCGAGGTCTTGTTGATAATCGCCTGGCTGACCCGCTCGGCCTTGGCCACCGCATCGATCCCGGCAATCAGGCAACTGGCGGTGCAGCGAAAGCCATCCGGGTAGGTGGCACTGACCTTGTAGTGGTCGGTGGGCGGCAAACCCTTGGCACCGTGCAGACGCACACTGTGTTTGCCTTGCTGCTGCAATTTGACCTGGCTGAAATCGCAGATCACATCGGGCAGCAAGTAGGCACGCGGGTCGCCGATTTCGTAGAGCAGTTGTTCGGCCACGCTCAGCTCGCTGATCAACCCGCCGCTGCCCGCGACTTTATTCACGCTGAACTGCCCGTCGGCGCTGACTTCGATGATGGGAAACCCGATGTGCTCGTAATCCGGCACATCGCGCCAATCGGTGAAGTTGCCGCCGGTACACTGCGCGCCGCATTCGATGATATGCCCGGCCAGGGCCGCCTGGGCGAGGCGGTCGTAGTCCTGCCACGACCAGTTGAATTCATGCACCAACGCGGCGCTGACCACCGCGCTGTCGACCACCCGCCCGGTGATGACGATATCCGCGCCCAGCTCAAGGGCGCGGACAATGCCCGGCGCGCCGAGGTAGGCATTGGCGGATACGCACAGCGGCGGCAGCGGCGTGCCGTTGAACATGTCGACGCTGCCGCGCAGGTGTTTGAGTTGGGGTTGCAGGTCATCGCCCAGCAGCACGGCGATTTTCAGCGGCAGTTGCGCCGCATCGCAGGCCGCTTGCAGGGCGGCGGCGCAGGCCTGGGGGTGGATGCCCCCCGCGTTGCTGATCACGCGGATGCCTTGGCGCTGGATCTCGGCCAGCAGCGGTGTCAGCACGTCGACAAAGTCCGTGGCGTAGCCGGCCTGAGGATCTTTCATCCGCGCGCCGGCGAGGATCGACATCGTGACTTCCGCCAGGTAGTCGAATACCAGGTAATCCAGCTTGCCGCCGTGTACCAACTGGGCGGCGGCGGTGCAGGTGTCGCCCCAGAAGGCGCTGGCGCAGCCGATACGAACCGTCTTGCTCATGAGAAATCCTTCCTCGAATGGCTGTCGATGAGACTACCAAGCAAGCGCTTGGTTTGTAAACTCCGAACACAAGTTTCGGCCAAGCGCTTGCTTGGCTGGCAGGCACGGCCTAAATTGCCGCCCAAGACGTCAGTAGAAGTAGAGGAGAGCAGCATGGATGAGCACAAAGCCCTGCGGGTGATGCGCACCATGGTCGACGGCGGCCAATTGACCGACCCCGAGAGTGCCCGGGGCAAGTTGCTGCAAACCGCGGCTCACCTGTTTCGCAACAAGGGCTTCGAACGTACCACCGTGCGCGACCTGGCCGGCGCCGTAGGCATCCAGTCCGGCAGCATCTTTCATCACTTCAAGAGCAAGGACGAGATCCTGCGTGCGGTCATGGAAGAAACCATCCACTACAACACCGCGCTGATGCGCGCTTCGCTGGAAGAAGCGAACACCGTGCGCGAACGGGTGCTGGCGCTGATTCGCTGCGAATTGCAGTCGATCATGGGCGGCAGCGGCGAAGCCATGGCGGTGCTGGTGTACGAGTGGCGTTCGCTGTCGGCCGAAGGCCAGGCCCAGGTGCTCGCCTTGCGTGATGTGTATGAGACGATCTGGCTGCAGGTGCTGGGCGAGGCCAAGGCCGCCGGCTACATCAAGGGGGACGTGTTTATCACCCGGCGCTTCCTCACCGGCGCCTTGTCCTGGACCACCACCTGGTTCCGCGCCGAGGGCAGCCTGACCCTCGAACAGTTGGCCGAAGAGGCGTTGTTGATGGTTTTGAAGGCTGATTGAGGTGCAAGCTGTTAATTTGGCGGTGGAAAGTTGTCTCGCCAGACAAAAACGCCTAGCTTATCGCCATCAGCATGTTAAACGGTGTGTGCCTTGATGTTTTCGCCATTGCGACTGGCTGCAGGACTTACTTTATGGGCACTGGGCACGGCGGCGTGGATGCCGGCTTCGGCTGCGCAATTGGTCAGGATCGGCGCTGCGCATTTTCCGCCCTACACCGTGCGCCCCGAGCAGGGCGCCGACACCGGATTGCTGCCGCAGTTGGTCGAAGCCCTGAACGCCTCGCAAACCGACTATCAGTTCGTGCTGGTGCCGACCTCGATCCCGCGGCGCTTTCGCGATTTTGAGCAGGGCCGGGTCGACGTGGCGATTTTCGAAAACCCCGACTGGGGCTGGCAGAAAATTCCCCACACCACGGTCGACATGGGCCTGGAAGATGCCGAAATCTTCGTCGCCAAGCGTGAGCCCGATCGCGACCAGAACTATTTCGCCAGCCTTGGCGGCAAGCGCCTGGCGGTCTTCAGCGGTTATCACTATGCCTTTGCCCATTTCAATGCCGACCCCAAGTTCATGGCCGAGCACTTCAACGCGACGTTGACCTACTCCCATGACAGCAACCTGCTGATGGTCGCTCGCGGCCGCGCCGATATCGCCCTGGTGACCCGCTCGTACCTGAGTGATTTTCTGGCGCGCAACGCCGATATGGCTGCACAGTTCCTGATCTCGCAACGCGTCGACCAGGTGTACCACCATTACGCCTTGCTACGGCCCAAGGCACCGATCAGCGGGCCGGCGTTTGCCGAAATACTCAAACGTTTGCGCGATGACGGCGAGCTGCTAAAGATATTCGAGCCCTACCGCATCGATGTGACGGCAGTGCCCTGAGGTTGCAGGCGATCAACGTGTGCGAGGGCGCGCTTCAGACCCGCCGCGCAAACGTATCGCTGTGACTGCCCGACACCTTGCGGCAATGCACCAGCGCATCGCGAATCATGAAGTTGACCAGGGTCGGCGAGACGCCGAGTTCCTTGGCGATGTCCTTTTGCGGCACGCCGTGCAGGCGGTACATCTCGAACGCATAGCGGGTGCGCTGGGGCAGCTCCGTCAGGGCGTCGGCGATGTTATCCAGGGTGTTGAAATTGATGTGCGAGGCTTCCGGTGAAGCGCCGTGAATAACCACATTCAAGCCTTCCTCTTCGGTCCCCGAATACCTGAGCTCCAGAGCCTGCTTGCGATAGTGATCGATCGCCAGGTTGCGCACGATCTGGAACAGATAACTCAATTGGGCCTTGAACGATGAGGTGATCGTCGGCGCCGCTTGCAGCCGGAAGTAGGCGTCCTGCACCACGTCTTCGGCCCGGGAACGGCACCCGGTAATGCGTGCCGCGATCTTCACCAGAATCAGCCGATTATCGACGAATGCCTGGAGAAGCGGTGAGTCGCACCTGCCTGTGGATACTTGTTCCGTCATGGAAATCACCTTGTCGCAAAGAGGTTAGGGGAGGGCGTCCTTGCTGAGGCCTCCTACACATCGGGCAATAAATTATGACGAATGATAATTATTGTCAAATGAGAAGACAAGCTAATCGTATATTTGCGCGGAAGGTGTGACCGACGTCTCGCTGGTCCTCGGCGACTAATTATTTGCCAGTGCCGTGCGTTCTTCTGGGTGACAGGTCCGTTAGTAAAACGGCCAAGGATCAGCATCTGCAGGAGGGCGAGATGGGTTTCTATCGTGCATACAGCGCGTTTCAGGTTGGGGTCGCCGAGCGATGAGCGCGCCCACTCGACTGCGCCTGTTCTGCCTGCCTTATTCGGGGGCCAGCGCCATGGTGTACGTGCGTTGGCGCCGCGTTCTGCCGGACTGGTTGCAGGTGTGCCCACTGGAGTTGCCGGGGCGCGGCATGCGCATGGATGAGCCCTTGCAACGTGACATCGGCGCCTTGGCTGCGCAGTTGGCGGATGAGATCAGCCGTGACCTGAACGGCCCCTACGCGCTGTTCGGCCACAGCCTTGGCGGCCTCCTGGCGTTCGAGCTGGCGCATGCGCTGAAAGCGCGCAACGTGCCCGCGCCGCTGGCGCTGTTTGCCTCCGGCACTGCCGGCCCGGCGCGGCGCGATGTCAGCGAATACGCCCTTGAAAAGACCGATGAGCAACTGATCGCCCGCCTGCGCGAACTGCAAGGCACCGCCGAAGAAGCCCTGGCCAACGCCGAATTGATGCAACTGATGCTGCCGATCCTGCGCGCCGATTTCCTCCTGTGCGGCAGCTTCACCTACGGCCGACGCGAGCCGCTGGGCATGCCGATCCATGTGTTCGGCGGCAAACAGGACAGCGTGCGCGCCGACCAGTTACTCGATTGGCAGGCAGACGCCGCCAGCGGCTTTTCCCTGGACCTGTTCGACGGCCACCACTTCTTCCTCGTGCAGCACGAAAGCGCGGTGCTGCGCTGCGTGCGGCGCTACGCCGAGGAACACCTGGCGCGCTGGCGCAATGGCGCGGCGCGGCAACTGGCCGCTGGCTGAGCGCTCCCCGATTTCCCGTAAGCCGAATTTCCCGCAAGCCGATTTCAGGCAGGAACCCCCATGATGGACGCCTTCGAACTTCCCCGCACCCTGGCCCAGTCCCTTCAACGCCGCGCCGCGCAGACCCCGGACCAGATCGCTCTGCGTTTCCTGGCCGAGTCCGCCGAACACAGCGAGGTACTCAGCTACCGCGACCTCGACCTGCGCGCCCGCACCGTCGCCGCCGCCCTGCAGGCCAACGCCGACCTGGGCGACCGTGCGGTGCTGTTGTTCCCCAGCGGGCCGGACTATGTGGCGGCGTTCTTCGGTTGCCTGTACGCCGGGGTGATCGCGGTGCCGGCCTACCCGCCGGAGTCCAGTCGGCGTCATCACCAGGCGCGCTTGCTGTCGATCATTGCCGACGCCGAACCGCGCCTGTTGCTGACCATCGCCAGCCTTGGCGATGGCTTGGCGCAGATCGAAAACGCGCCGCCGGTGTTGACGGTCGATACCCTCGACAGCGCGCTTGCCGAGCGCTGGGTTGCCGCAGATGTGCAGCCCGACGACATCGCTTTCCTGCAATACACCTCGGGCTCCACCGCGTTGCCCAAGGGCGTGCAGGTCAGCCACGGCAATCTGGTCGCCAACGAAGTGCTGATCCGGCGCGGTTTCGGCATCGACCTGAACCCGGATGACGTGATCGTCAGTTGGCTGCCGCTGTACCACGACATGGGCCTGATCGGCGGCCTGCTGCAACCGATCTTCAGCGGCGTGCCCTGCGTGTTGATGTCGCCGGCGTACTTCCTCGGCCGGCCGCTGCGCTGGCTGGAAGCGATCAGCGAATACGGCGGCACCATCAGCGGCGGCCCGGATTTCGCCTACCGTTTGTGCAGCGAACGGGTCAGCGAGTCGGCCCTGGCACGCCTGGATTTGAGGCGCTGGCGCGTGGCCTATTCCGGCTCCGAGCCGATCCGCCTCGACACCCTGGAACGCTTCGCCGAGCAGTTCGCCCCGTGCGGTTTCACCTCGAACAGTTTCTTCGCCTCCTACGGCCTGGCCGAAGCGACCCTGTTTGTCGCCGGCGGCAGACGTGGCCACGGCATCCCGGCCCTGCGCCTGGATGCGCAGGCACTGGCCGCCAACCGCGCCGAGCCGGGGCAGGGCGCGGCGATCATGAGTTGCGGCACGCGTCAGCCGGACCACGCGGTGCTGATTGCCGACCCGCACACATTGTCTGAACTGGCCGACAACCACGTCGGCGAACTCTGGGCCAGCGGCCCGAGCATCGCCCACGGCTACTGGCGCAACCCCGAAGCCAGCGCCAAGACCTTCGTCCAGCACGCCGGCCGCACCTGGCTGCGCACCGGCGACCTGGGTTTTATCCGCGAGGGCGAGGTGTACATCACCGGGCGCTTGAAAGACCTGCTGATCGTGCGCGGCCACAACCTCTACCCGCAGGACATCGAGCAGACCATCGAGCGCGAGGTGGAGGTGGTGCGCAAAGGCCGGGTCGCGGCGTTTGCGGTGAATGACCAGGGCCTGGAAGGCATCGGTATCGCCGCTGAGATCAGCCGCAGCGTGCAGAAAATCCTCGCGCCAGACGTGCTGATCAAGGCGCTCCGCCAAGCCGTGGCCGACGCCTATCAACAGGCGCCGTGCGTGGTGGTGTTGCTCAACCCCGGCGCATTGCCGAAGACCTCCAGCGGCAAGCTGCAGCGCTCGGCGTGCGCGTTGCGTCACGCCGAGGGCAGCCTCGACAGCTATGCGCAGTTCCCCGGTCTGCAAGAGCCGGCGAGTGATGTCGCGCTGGAGTCCGCCTTGCAAACCCAGATCGCAGCGATCTGGTGCGAGCAGTTGCAGGTGCCGGTGGTGGCGGCGGACGACCACTTCTTCCTGCTCGGCGGCAACTCCATTACCGCGACCCAGGTGGTTGCGCGCCTGCGCGAAAGCCTGGGCCTGGAACTGAACCTGCGCCTGTTGTTCGAAGCGCCGACCTTGGCGAGCTTCGCCGCCAACGTGGCACAGTTGCAACAAGCGGGTGGCGTCGCCCAAGGCGCGATCCAACCCTTGTCGCGCCAGGCCGAGCTGCCGCAATCCCTCGCGCAAAACCGTCTGTGGATCACCTGGCAACTCGACCCGCAGAGCCGCGCGTACACCATCCCCGGCGCCCTGCGCCTGCGCGGTGAGCTGGATGAAGACGCGGTGCGCGCCAGCTTCGAGCACCTGATCCAGCGCCACGAAGCCCTGCGCACGCGCTTCTACGAGCGGGATGGGCAAGCCTTCCAGCGGGTGCTGGCCAGCAGCGAATTCAACCTGCGTGTCATCGACCTCCGCGACCTGCCCGCCGCCGCGCGCGAAGCCCGTGCGCAACAGATCCGCGAGGACCAGGCGCGCAGCGCGTTCGACCTGGAAAACGGCCCGCTGCTGTGGGTGAGCCTGGTGCGCCTGGACGACGAAGATCACCAGTTGTTGGTGACGCTGCATCACATCATCGCCGATGGCTGGTCGCTGAATATCCTCATCGATGAGTTCTCGCGCCTGTACGCTGCGGCGTCTCAGGGCCAGCCCCTGCTGCAACTGCCGCCACTGGCGGTGCAATACGCCGACTACGGCAACTGGCAGCGCCAGTGGTTGGCCGAGGGCGAAGGCCAGCGGCAACTGGCGTACTGGAAGGCTCAGTTGGGGGATGAACACCCGGCCTTGAGCCTGGCCACCGATCACCCGCGTGCGGCGCAGCAACGCCACACTGCTTCGCGCCACAGCGTGCGCCTGGGCGCCAGCCTCAGCGCGGCGATTCGCCAGACCGCCCACGCCAATGAATCGACGCCGTTCATGCTGTTGCTCGCGGCGTTCCAGACCTTGCTCTATCGCTACAGCGGCCAGCGCGACATCCGCATCGGCGTGCCCAACGCCAACCGCCCGCGCCAGGAAACCCAGGGCCTGATCGGTTTCTTTATCAACACCGTGGTGCTGCGCGCCGAACTGGATGGGCGTCTGCCGTTCAATCAGTTGTTGGCGGCTACTCGCCAGGCAGCATTGGGCGCCCAGGCCCATCAGGATTTGCCCTTCGAACAACTGCTCGAAGCATTCCCTCACGCCCGCGAACAGGGCCTGTTCCAAGTGATGTTCAACCATCAACAACGCGACCTCAGCGCCTTGCATCGCCTGCCGGGCCTGCTCGCCGAGGAGCTGCCTTGGCACAGCCGCGAAGCCAAGTTCGACCTGCAACTGCACAGCGAAGAAGACCGCAACGGGCGTCTGAGTCTGTCGTTCGACTACGCCGATGAATTGTTCGAAACCACCACCCTCCAACGCCTGGCCGAGCACTTCATCAACCTGCTGCACGCCGTGTGCGAGCAACCGCAGCTCGCCCTCGGCGACCTCAAGCTGATGCACCACGACGAGCAGCGCCCCTGGAGCGAAGCGCCTTGCGCGGCGGCCCAGCAATGGTTACCCGAACGGCTCAACAGGCAAACCTCGGACAGCACCGCGCTGGTCTGGCAAGGCGGCAGCCTGAGCTTCGCCCAACTGCACACCCAGGCCAACCGCCTGGCCCATTACCTGCGCGACAAAGGCGTCGGCCCTGACGTGTGCGTGGCCATCGCCGCCGAGCGTTCGCCGCAGTTGCTGATCGGCCTGCTGGCGATCATCAAGGCCGGTGGCGCCTACGTGCCGCTGGACCCGGATTACCCCACCGAGCGCCTGGCCTACATGCTCAAGGACAGCGGCGTACACCTGCTGCTGACCCAGACCGCGTTGCTGGAGCAATTACCCACGGCCGAAGGTGTATGCGTCATCGCCATGGACAGCCTGCACCTCGACAGTTGGCCGACCCAGCCGCCGGGGCTGCATCTGGAAGGCGACCACCTTGCCTATGTGATCTACACCTCCGGCTCCACCGGCCAACCCAAGGGCGTGGCTAACACCCATGCGGCCCTGGCCGAGCGCTTGCAGTGGATGCAGGCTACCTACGCGCTGAATGAAACCGACGTGCTGCTGCAAAAAGCCCCGATCAGTTTTGACGTGTCGGTGTGGGAATGCTTCTGGCCGCTGATCACTGGTTGCCGCCTGGTGTTGGCGGGGCCGGGCGAGCAGCGCGATCCGCAGCGCATCGCCCAACTGGTGCAGGCACATGGCGTGACCACGCTGCACTTTGTGCCGCCGCTGTTGCAGTTGTTTATCGACGAGCCGTTGGCGGCCGAGTGCACCAGCCTGCGCCGTCTGTTCTGCGGCGGCGAAGCCTTGTCCGCCGAGTTGCGCAATCGCGTGCTTGCGCGGTTGCCGGCGGTGCAATTGCACAACCGTTATGGCCCGACCGAAACCGCGATCAACGTCACCCACTGGCACTGCCAGGCCGAGGATGGCGAGCGCTCGCCGATTGGCCGGCCGCTGGGCAATGTGATCTGCCGCGTGCTCGACGAGCAGCTCAACCCGTTGCCGGCCGGTGTGCCGGGCGAACTGTGCATCGGCGGCATCGGCCTGGCACGCGGTTATCTCGGCCGGGCCGGGCTCACCGCCGAACGCTTTGTCGCCGACCCCCTGGGTGCGCCAGGCACGCGCCTGTATCGCAGCGGTGACCGCGCACGCTGGAGCGTAGACGGCGTGCTCGACTACCTCGGGCGTCTCGATCAGCAGGTCAAGTTGCGCGGCTTTCGCGTGGAACCGCAAGAAATCGAAGCGCGCCTGCTGGCCCTCGACGGTATCGCCCAGGCCGTGGTGCTGGTGCGTGATGATCAACTGATCGGCTACTACACCGCGACTGCCGCGCTGGAAGCACAGGCCGTCAAAGCCGCCCTGGCCGCCGAGTTGCCGGAGTACATGGTGCCCGCGCACCTGATGCGCCTGGCCGCCATGCCCCTGAGCCCGAGCGGCAAGCTGGACCGTCGTGCGCTGCCGGAACCGGTGTGGCAAACCCGCGAACACGTTGAACCGCAAACCCCGTTGCAGCAGCAGATTGCGGCGATCTGGCGCGAAGTGCTGGGCCTGCCACGGATCGGCCTGTGCGATGACTTCTTCGCCCTCGGCGGCCATTCATTGCTGGCCACGCAAATCATCTCGCGCACCCGCCAGGCGTGTGACGTCGAGCTGCCGTTGCGCACCCTGTTCGAAGCCAGCGAGCTGGGCGCGTTTGCCGAGCGAGTCGGGCTGATCCAGGCCGCGGGCCAACGTAATCAACAGACCGCAATCGCCAAGGTCGACCGCAGCCGACCGGTGCCGCTGTCCTATTCCCAGCAGCGCATGTGGTTCCTCTGGCAGTTGGAGCCGCACAGCCCGGCCTACAACGTCGGTGGCATGGCGCGTTTGCGCGGGGTGCTGGACGTGGGGCGTTTCGAGGCGGCGTTGCAGGCCTTGATCCTGCGTCACGAAACCCTGCGCACCACCTTCCCGAGCGTCGATGGCGTGGCCCATCAACAGGTGTCGGCGCAGACCGGCCTGCGCATGGGCTGGCAGGATTTCTCGGCGCTGAACCCCATCGAGCGCGAGCAACGCTTGCAGCAGTTGGCCGATGTCGAGGCGCACACGCCGTTCAACCTGGAAACCGGGCCGCTGTTGCGCGCGTGCCTGGTCAAGGCCGGCGCGCAGGAACATTACCTGGTGCTGACCTTGCACCATATCGTCACCGAAGGCTGGGCGATGGACATCTTTGCCCGTGAACTCAGCGCGCTGTACGAGGCGTTTATCGACGAGCGCGACTCGCCGCTGGCGCCGCTGCCGGTGCAGTACCTCGACTACAGCGTGTGGCAGCGCCAGTGGCTGGAGTCCGGCGAGCGCCAGCGCCAGCTCGATTATTGGATCGCGCAGTTGGGCCATGAGCACCCGCTGCTGGAACTGCCCGGCGACCGCCCGCGTCCGCCGGTGCAAAGCCACCGGGGCGAGCTGTACCGTTTTGACTTGAGCGACGAACTGGCTGCACGTGTTCGGGCTTTCAATGCCGAGCGCGGTCTCACCCTGTTCATGACCATGACCGCCACCTTGGCGGTGTTGCTCTACCGCTACAGCGGCCAGACCGACCTGCGCATCGGCGCCCCGGTGGCCAACCGGATTCGCCCGGAAAGCGAAGGGTTGATCGGTGCCTTCCTCAACACTCAGGTGCTGCGGTGCCAGCTCAATGGGCAGATGAACGTCGCTGAGTTGTTCGAGCATGTGCGCCACACCGTGATCGAGGGCCAGTCCCACCAGGACCTGCCGTTCGACCATCTGGTGGAAGCGCTGCAACCGCCGCGCAGCGCGGCGTACAACCCGCTGTTCCAAGTGATGTGCAACGTGCAGCGCTGGGAATTCCAGCAGCGCCGCCAACTGGCCGGCATGACCGTCGAGTACCTGGCCAACGATGCGCGTGCGACCAAGTTCGACCTCAACCTGGAAGTCACCGACCTCGACCATCGCCTGGGATGCTGCCTGACCTACAGCACCGATTTGTTCGATGAGCCGCGCATTGCGCGCATGGCCGAACATTGGCGCAACCTGCTCGAAGCGCTGATCGCCGATCCGCAGCAGCGCCTCAGCGAATTGCCGATGCTGAGTGCCGACGAGCAGCACGCGTTGCGGCGCAGCCTGGGGACCGACGCGGGTGAACAGTGCCTCGACCAGTGCCTGCATTCACTGTTCAGCCAGCAGGCGCTGGCCCGTGCCGACGCGCCGGCGCTGACGTTTGCCGGCGAGACCCTCAGCTACCGCGAACTGAACGCCCGCGCCAATCGCCTGGCCTGGATGCTGCGCGAGCGTGGCGTCGGCCCGCAGGTGCTTGTCGGCCTGGCGTTGCCGCGTTCGCTGGAAATGGTCATCGGCCTGCTAGCGATCCTCAAGGCTGGCGGCGCCTATGTGCCGCTGGACCCGGAGTACCCGCTGGACCGCCTGCATTACATGATCGAAGACAGCGGCATCGGCCTGTTGCTCAGTGATGCGGCGATGTTCGCCGCCCTCGGTGAACTGCCGGCGACGCTGGCGTGCTGGTGCCTGGAAGACGACCTGCCGGTGCTGGCGAACTACCCGGCCAGCGAACTGCCGTTGCTCAGCCAGGCGCAACACCCGGCGTACCTGATCTACACCTCCGGCTCCACCGGCAAGCCGAAAGGCGTGGTGGTGTGCCACGGCGAAATCGCCATGCACTGCCAGGCGGTGATCGAGCGCTTCGGCATGCGCCCGGACGACTGCGAGCTGCACTTTTACTCAATCAACTTCGACGCCGCCACCGAGCGTTTGCTGGTGCCATTGCTCAGCGGTGCGCAGGTGGTATTGCGCGCCCAGGGCCAGTGGGATGCCGAGGAAATCTGCGCGCTGATCCGCACCCATCACATCAACATCCTCGGCTTCACCCCGAGCTACGGCAGCCAGTTGGCGCAATGGCTGGCGACCCAGCAGCAGACCTTGCCGGTGCGCATGTGCATCACCGGCGGCGAGGCGCTGACCGGCGAACACTTGCAGCGCATCCGCGCCGCGTTCCAGCCGCAGGTGTTTTTCAACGCCTACGGCCCGACTGAAACCGTGGTGATGCCACTGGCCGGCCTCGCGCCGCAGCACCTGGAAGAGGGCGCCGGCAGCGTGCCGATCGGCAGCCTCATCGGCGCCCGCGTGGCCTACATTCTCGACGCCGACCTGGCCTTGGTGCCGCAAGGCGCGAGCGGCGAGTTGTACGTCGGCGGGGCAGGTCTGGCGCAGGGTTATCACCAGCAGCCGGGGATGACGGCAGAGCGTTTTGTCGCGGACCCCTTCGCGGCCCATGGCGGCCGCCTGTACCGCACTGGCGATCTGGTGCGCCAACTGAGCGATGGCCAGGTGGAATACCTGGGGCGGATCGACCATCAGGTGAAGATTCGCGGTTTCCGCATCGAACTGGGCGAGATCGAAACGCGCCTGCTCGAACATCCCGCCGTGCGTGAAGCGGTGGTGCTGGCGCTGGATTCGCCGAGCGGCAAACAGTTGGTGGCGTATCTGGTCAGCGACGCCGAGCACGGCTGGTTGCGCGAAGCCTTGAAGACCCACCTCAAAGCGCAACTGCCGGACTACATGGTGCCCGCCCATGTGCTCGTGCTGGACAGCATGCCGCTGACCGCCAACGGCAAGCTCGACCGCCGCGCCTTACCCGCGCCCGATCCCGAGGCGAATCGCCAACACTACGTGGCGCCGCGCAGCGTGCTGGAGCAGACGTTGGCAGCGATCTGGTGTGCGGTGTTGAACGTGCAGCAGGTCGGCCTCGACGATAACTTTTTTGAACTGGGCGGTGATTCGATCCTGTCGATCCAGGTGGTCAGCCGTGCGCGCCAGGCCGGGATTCACTTCAGCCCCCGCGATGTGTTCCAGCACCAGACCGTCCAGACCCTGGCCGCCGTCGCCACGCGCGCCGAGCAGGTTACTGCCGAGCAAGGTGTGCTGACCGGCCGTTCAGGGCTCACGCCGATCCAGCGGTGGTTCTTCGACACCGAGATCCCGGCGCGTCAGCACTGGAACCAGGCCTTGGTGCTCAAACCGCTGCTACTGCTCGATCCCTATCGCCTGGAGCAAGCCCTGCTGGCGGTGCTGGAACACCATGACGCGCTGCGCCTGAGCTTCACCCGACGCGATGCGCAATGGCACGCCGAACACCTGGCCGTGCCGCAGGGCGGTGTGCTGATGCAGGCGCAAGTGCGCGATCTGCAGCAGTGCTCGGCGTTGTTCAGCGACACCCAACGCAGCCTCGACCTGGCACACGGCCCGCTGTTGCGCGCGTTGCTGGTGGACGGCCCGCACGGCCAGCAGCGCCTGCTGATCGTGATCCATCACTTGGTGGTGGATGGTGTGTCGTGGCGTGTGTTGCTCGAGGACCTGCAAAACGTCTATCGCCAATTGAGCGATGGCCAATCTGTCAGCCTGCCGGCCAAGACCAGTGCCTTGCGCGATTGGGCGGCCCGTTTGCAGGCCTATGCCGGCAGCGAATCCCTGCGCGAAGAATTGACGCTGTGGCAGGACCAGTTGGCCGGCCCGGCGCAGGCCTTGCCGGTAGCGCGCCCGCACGGCGGGTTGCGCCATCGCGATGCGGAGACGCTCAGCGTGCGCCTGGATGCCGAGCATACCCGCCAGTTGCTGCAACAGGCCCCCAGCGCTTATCGCACCCAGGTCAACGACCTGCTGCTGACCGCCCTGGCCCGCGTGCTGTGCCGCTGCAGCGGTCACGCTTCGGCGCTGATCCAGTTGGAAGGCCACGGCCGCGAAACCCTGTTCGATGAGATCGACCTGACCCGCAGCGTCGGCTGGTTCACCAGCGCCTATCCGGTGCGCCTGACGCCGCTGGCGGAGCAGGGCGCATCGATCAAAGCCATCAAGGAGCAATTGCGCGGCGTGCCGCACAAGGGCCTGGGCTACGGCGTGCTGCGCTACCTGGCGGACGACCAGTCCCAGCAGACCCTGGCCGCATTGCCGAGCGCCGCTATCACCTTCAACTACCTCGGCCAGTTCGACCAGAGCTTTGGCGCCGATGCACTGTTCCACCCGCTGGACGAGTCCGCCGGCCTCGCCCATGACCCGGATGCGCCGCTGCCCAGCGAACTGAGTGTCGACAGCCAGGTGTACGGCGGCGAACTGGTGCTGCGCTGGACCTTCAGCCGCGCCCGCCATGATCACCAAACGATTGGCGACTTGGCCGCGGCCTACCTGGCCGAACTGCATAGCCTGATCGCCCATTGTCTCGAGGCCGGTGCCGGCGGCCTCACGCCCTCCGACTTCCCCCTGGCGCGCCTGACCCAGGCACAGTTGGACGCCTTGCCGGTGCCCGCCAGTGCCATCGAAGACGTGTATCCGCTGACCCCGATGCAGGAAGGCCTGCTCCTGCATACCCTGCTTGAACCGGGCACCGGCCTCTACTACATGCAGGACCGCTACCGCATCAACAGTGCCCTGGACCCCGAGCGTTTCGCCCAGGCCTGGCAAGCGGTGATCGCCCGTCACGAAGCCTTGCGCGCCTCGTTCTGCTGGAACGTCGGCGAGGACATGCTGCAAGTGATCCACAAACCCGGCAATACGCCGATCGAGTACCTGGACTGGAGCGCCGTTGCAGAGGCCGAACAGGAACCGCGTCTGCAAGCCCTGCTCAAGGCCGAACGCGAAGCCGGTTTCGATCTGCTCAACCAGGCGCCGTTCCACCTGCGCCTGATCCGCGTCGGTGAAGCGCGCTACTGGTTCATGATGAGCAACCACCACATCCTGATCGATGCCTGGTGCCGCTCGCTGTTGATGAATGACTTTTTTGACCTCTACACGGCCCTCGGCGCAGGCCGCGACGCGCAACTGGCCACGCCGCCGCGTTATCGCGACTACATCGCCTGGCTGCAACGTCAGAACCTGAGTCAGGCGCGCCAGTGGTGGCAGCACAACCTGCGGGGCTTCGAGCGCACCACGCCGATCCCCAGCGACCGGCCGTTCCTGCGTGAACACGCCGGTGGCAGCGGCGGCATGGTGGTGGGCGATTGCTACACCCGCCTCGATGCCCGCGACGGTGCGCAACTGCGCGAACTGGCCCAGGCCCATCAACTGACCGTCAACACCTTTGCCCAGGCCGCATGGGCCCTGGTGCTGCGGCGCTTGAGCGGCGAGCGTGACGTGCTGTTCGGCGTCACCGTGGCCGGGCGTCCGGTGGACATGCCGGACATGCAACGTACCGTCGGCTTGTTCATCAACAGCATCGCGCTGCGCGTGAAGCTGCCCGAGGATGGCCAGCGTTGCAGCGTGCGCCAATGGTTGAGTGGCCTGCTCGACAGCAATATGCAGCTGCGCGAGTACGAATACCTGCCGCTGGTGACGATCCAGGAACTCGGCGAACTGCCTAAGGGCCAGCCGCTGTTCGACAGCCTGTTCGTGTTCGAAAACGCCCCGGTGGAAGTCTCGGTGCTCGACCGCGCGCAAAGCCTGAATGCCACCTCGGACTCCGGTCGCACCCACACGAACTTCCCGCTGACGGCGGTGTGCTATCCGGGCGATGAGCTCGGTTTGCACCTCTCCTATGACCAACGCTACTTCGATGAAAGCACCGTGCAAGGCATGCTGGGCGAGTTCAAGCGCCTGCTGCTGGCGCTGGTGCAGGGCTTCCATGGCGACATGGCCGACCTGCCGCTGATAAGCGCGCAGGAGCGTGAATTACTGGTACACGGCTGCAACCAGAGTGAGCACGCCTATTCGCTGGAGCGCAGCTATATCGAACTGTTCGAAGCCCAGGTGGCGCAGCATCCGCAACGCATCGCCGCCACCTGCCTGGACCAACACTGGACTTACGCCGAGTTGAACCGGCGCAGTAACGGCCTCGGCCATGCGCTGATCGCGGCGGGTGTCGGCCTGGATCAGCCGGTGGCATTGCTGGCGGAGCGTAATCTTGATTTGCTCGGCATGATCATCGGTAGCTTCAAGGCCGGCGCCGGTTACCTGCCGCTCGACCCGGGGCTGCCCAGCCAGCGTCTGAGCCGGATTATCGAGCTGAGCCGCACCCCGTTGTTGGTGTGTACCGAGGCGTGTCGCGAGCAGGCCATCGAGTTGCTGCAAGGCGTGGAATGCCAGTTGCTGGTGTGGGAGGACGTGCCAGGCCGTGGGGCAAACCCCGGCATCTACAGTGGCCCGGACAACCTCGCCTACGTGATCTATACCTCGGGCTCCACCGGCCTGCCCAAAGGCGTGATGGTCGAACAGCGCGGCATGCTCAACAACCAGTTGAGCAAGGTGCCGTACCTGGACCTGAGCCCGGTGGACGTGATTGCGCAAACCGCCTCGCAAAGTTTCGATATTTCGGTGTGGCAGTTCCTTGCCGCGCCGCTGTTCGGCGCGCGGGTGGATATTGTGCCGAACGCAGTCGCCCACGATCCGCAAGGCTTGCTGGCGCATGTGCAGGCCCAGGGCATCACCGTGTTGGAAAGCGTGCCGTCGCTGATCCAGGGCATGCTGGCCGAGGAACGCATCCGCCTGGACGGCCTGCGCTGGATGTTGCCGACGGGTGAAGCGATGCCGCCGGAACTCGCGCAGCAGTGGTTGCTGCGCTACCCCGAGATTGGCTTGGTTAACGCTTATGGCCCGGCGGAATGTTCGGACGATGTGGCGTTCTTCCGTGTCGACCTGGCCTCGACCCGTGGCACTTACCTACCGATTGGTACGCCGACCGACAACAACCGCTTGTACGTGCTGGACGCTGCGCTGGCGTTGGTGCCGCAGGGCGCGGTGGGCGAGTTGTGCGTGGCCGGCACCGGCGTCGGTCGCGGTTACGTCAGCGACCCGCTGCGCACCGCCCAGGTGTTCGTGCCCAACCCGTTTGGCGCTGCGGGCGAGCGTCTGTACCGCAGCGGCGACCTCGCACGGCGGCGCAGCGATGGCGTGCTGGAGTACGTCGGGCGTATCGACCATCAGGTGAAAATCCGCGGCTACCGCATCGAACTGGGTGAAATCGAAGCGCGCCTGCATGAACAAGCGGAAGTGCGCGACGCGGCGGTCGGCGTGCAAGACGGCGTCAACGGCAAACACCTGGTTGGCTACCTGGTAGCTGCCGACGCCAGCCTCCACCCCAGCGAGCGCCTCGACCGCATCAAACAACGCCTGCGCGCCGAACTGCCGGAATACATGGTGCCGCTGCACTGGCTCTGGCTCGAGCGCCTGCCGCTCAATGCCAACGGCAAACTCGACCGTAACGCCTTGCCGGCCCTGGAGATCGGCCAGTTGCACGACCAGGCCTACCTGGCGCCGCGCAATGCACTGGAAGGTACGTTGGCCGCGATCTGGGCCGAGGTGCTCAAAGTCGACCGGGTGGGTGTGCAGGACAACTTCTTCGAACTGGGCGGGCACTCGTTACTGGCCACGCAGATCGCCTCGCGCGTGCAGAAGACCTTGCAAAGGGATGTGCCGTTGCGGGCGATGTTCGAGTGCAGCACGGTGGCGCAGTTGGCCGAGTACATCGATGGGCTGGCGGCGACTGCGATCAGTGCCGAGAAGGTGGATCGGCTGAGTGATTTGATGGCGGAGTTGGAAGGCTTGTAGTTTTCGTTGCCTGGACTGACGCTATCGGGGGCAAGCCCCCTCCCACATTTGAACGCATGAACCCGGTCGAGTGTGGGAGGGGGCTTGCCCCCGATAGCGTCAGCCCAGGCGCCGCCTATTTCGGCCCAAGGATCTTCACCAACTTATCCGGCGACGGCGCCCCTTGCTGTTGCTGCAACCCGCCCTTGTCATCCAGATAGAAAATCGCCGGCGTCGCCGACAACTCCAACTCTTCCATCAACTTCATATTGGCATCGAGCTTGGCTTCAATATTGGCAGGGATTTTGTCCAGCGCCTGCAACTTGCTGCCCTTGCCGGCGGCTTCGTGTTCTTGCAGGGCTTTTTGCGGGTCTTGGCTGGCCAGCAGGGCGGCGGATTTGCCTGGGCTGTCTTCGCGGATGATGCCGACCATGATGTGGCGCAACTGCACCTTGCCGGCCTTCACCCATGGCCGCGCCTGTTCCCAGAACATGTTGCAGTATGGGCAGTTGGGGTCGCTGAACAGGTAGACCGTGCGCGGCGCGTTGGTGTCGCCGTCCTGGATCCAGCTGCTTTTTTCCATCTTGGCCCAGACTTCCTTGGCCATCGGTGCGTACACCAGTTTTTCCAGGGGCGCGCTGCTCAGGTCATTGCCCTGGGCGTCGTACAGGTTGCCGGCGAGCACGCTTTTGCCGTCGGCGGTCAGGTACAGCGCCATGCCGCGGTTCTGGTACTGCGCGGCGTAGCCGGTGAGGCCGCTGGGGGCGTCGAACTTGCCGAGGATCTTGGCGCCCTTGGCTTCGATCTGTTTGATCGGTGCCGGCCAGTCTTCGGCCTGGGCCAGGGTGGCGGCCAGCGTCAGCGGCAGCAGGGTCAGCAAGTGGCGGAGGCGAGGCATGTCGGTTTCCTTTCAGTGGCGATGTCGAAGGGTTCCATGGCACGGGCCAGGCTGGCCTGGGACAGTTCACCGAGGTGGCTGTTGATCAGGCGTCCATCGGCTTGGTAGAACAGCGTGGTCGGCAAGGCCATGGAGCCCACGGCCTGGCCGAGGCGGCCGCTGGCGTCGAACAATACGTTGTCCAGGGTCAGGCCCTGGGTGGCGAGGTAGGTGCTGACGCTTTGCATGCTTTCGGCCTGGTTGACGAACAGGAAGGTCACGTCAGGGCGTTGGCGTTGGGCGCGTTCCAGTACCGGCATTTCCCGGCGGCACGGCGGGCACCAGGTGGCCCACAGGTTGATCACCAGCGGGCCGCCCTGGTAGTCCGCCAGTTGCACCACCTCGCCATTCGCGTTGCGCAGGGTGATGTCCGGCAGGCGCGAGCCTTTGTCATACAGGCTCAGCGACAGGCTGGTCATGCCCCAGAACAGCAGGCCGGTGATCACCCCGGCACTCAACGGTTTGCGCAGGGCCGGGCGGCGCCAGCCGTACAGCAGCGCGCCGAGGATCAGTGCAATGACGCCGGGCCAGGCGAGAAAGCCGCCGTCGCGCAGGTCGACGATCTGCAAGGGGTCGTTGCGGTAGTAACTCCAGTACATCAGCACAAAGCTGATGCGGGCTGCCAACATGCCCAGCAGGAACAGGCAGAACAGCACCGACTCCGGGTTTTCCCCGCCACGCTTGGCCACGCGCCACCCCACCAGGGTGGCGAGAATCAGCGCGCTGATCAGCAGGATGTGATTCAGGGCGATGGCGAAGGTGCCGATGGTCAGGGTCAGCATCAGCGGGCGTCCCGCGTCTGGGTCCAGCGTTGCAGGAACGTATCGGCATCGACTTCGCCGGTGATGCGCCGGGCGCGGCGTTCTTCACCGTCCGGGCCGATCCACACGAAGCTCGGTGGCCCCGGCACTTTGTAGCGGCCCAGCAGTGCGCGGCTGGCGGCGTTGTCGGCGGTGACGTCCAGGCGCAGCAGGCGCACGTCTTTCAGGGCGTCCATCACGTGGGGTTTACCGAACACCTGTTTTTCCATGATCTTGCACGACACGCACCAGTCGGCGTAGTAATCGACCAGAACCCATTGGCCCTGGGCCTTGGCGCTGTCGAGCTGGCTTTGCAGCACGGCCGGGTCGTTGATGGTCATGAACGCGTCGTGGGCGGTCGGCGCGCTGGTGATCCGCGAGCCGCTGTAGACCTTCAATGGTTGCCACACATCATCGCTGCCACCCGCCGCGCCGACCATCAGCAGGCCGCCCCACAACCCGAGCACCACGGAAACCGCGCCGGACAGCATGGCGACACGCCCGAAATCCTGGGCCAGGCGCCAGCCGCAATAGGCCATGGCCATGGCCAGCGCGCCCCACAGGCCGAGCCACAGGTTTTCCCCGACCACTGGGCGAATCATCAGCACAGCGGTGGCCAGGAACAGGAAGCCGAACACGCCCTTGAGCACATTCATCCAGGTGCCCGGTTTGGGCAGGAAGCGGTTGCCCACGGTCACCAGCAGCAACAGTGGAATGCCGATGCCGATGCCCATGGCGAACAGGATCAGCCCGCCGTGCAGGGCGTTACCGCTCTGGGCGATATAGAGCAGGGCACCGGCCAGGGGCGCGGTCATGCAGGGGCCGACCAACAGGCCGGACAGCGCGCCGAGCACCCCGGCGCCGATCAGGCTGCCGCCACGCTGGTTGCGGCTGACGTTGTCCAGACGATCACGCACGGCCACCGGCAGTTGCAGTTCAAAGAAGCCGAACATCGGCAGGGCCAGGATTACAAACAAGGCGGCGAAGCTGCCGAGTATCCACGGGGTTTGCAGCAGTGCGGCAAGGTTGCTGCCGAGCGACGCGGCCACTACGCCCAGCGCGGCATACACCAGCGCCATGCACATCACGTAGCTGCCGGCCAACGCAAAACCGCGACGCGGGCTGGCCCCGCTGCCGACTACCAGGCCGGCGAGGATGGGCAACATCGGCAACGAACACGGGGCAAACGCCAGCAACAGGCCCAAGCCGAAGAACACCAGCAGGCTCCACCCCAGGCTGCGTTGTTGCAGGCCGCTGGCCAGGCTCTGGTCCTGGGCTTGTGCGGTAGCGGCGACGGCCGGGTTGCCGCCCAGGTCCACGGTGATCGACTGCGGCGGGTAGCACAGGCCGGCATCGGCACAGCCCTGCCAGCCCAGCTTGACCTGGCCGGTCACCCCCGCAGGAATCTTCACTTCCAGGCCTTGGCGGTACACTTGCTGCTCGCCGAAGAACTCATCGCTATGGGCTTCACCCTCGGGCAGCGCCGGCTTTTCGGCAAGGCCGTCAAACTTCATGCGCTGCTGGTACAGGTAATAACCATCGGCAATCTGCCAATACAGCTGGGTTTCGCCGGACTCCAGGCGTTCGGAGGTAAAGGTGAAGGCCTTGGCTACCGGGAGGAAATCGGGTTTGGTCTCGAACGGGTTACCCGGCGCGGCCTGGGCGAATCCCGCGAACAACATCAGCAGTAAGGTAAATAGATGCCGCATGGTCAAGCCTTAGTTCGATGCAAGTGAGGCACACAATGTGTGGCGTTGATTAACCGATGATTAACCGGACGCTATTCTAGAGTGTAGGGAATATCTGATGTTGCGAACTTTGGCGGCATAATGCGCGCTTAATCGATCTGTCTTCTAATCCCCCCATCTTTCATGAAGGGTTCAGCATGCACGTACTGGTCTGTGAAGACGACGAACTGATCGCCAGCGGCATCGTGGCCGGCCTCGGCGCCCAGGGCTTTACCGTCGAGCGCGTCGCCACCGCTGCTGCCACGCGGGCAATGCTCAAGGCCGCCGAATTCGACATCATGGTGCTCGACCTCGGGCTGCCCGACGAAGACGGCCTCAAGTTGCTGCAACAGCAGCGCAGCCAGGGCCTGGAAATTCCGGTGCTGATCCTCACCGCGCGGGATTCGGTGACCAACCGCGTCGACGGCCTGCAAGCCGGCGCCGACGATTACCTGCTCAAACCGTTCGACCTGCGCGAGCTCGCCGCGCGCCTGCAAACCTTGCTGCGCCGCGTGGCCGGGCGCAGCGTCAATCTGATCGAGCACGGCCGCCTCACTTACGACCCGAGCAGCCGCGAAACCCTGCTGGCCGGGCAATCCGTGGACCTTTCCCGCCGCGAACAAGCGCTGTTGCAGGCGCTGCTGCACAACAAGGGCCGCGTGCTCTCCAGCGAACAGCTCAAAGACAGCGTCTACGGCTTTAACGACGAACTGGAAAGCAACGCCCTCAACGTGCATATCCACCATTTGCGGCGCAAATTGGGCAACGGCATCGTCGAAACAGTACGTGGCCTGGGTTACCGCCTGGGCCCGGCGGATGGTGGAGAGACCGCCCCGTGATGAGCCTGCGCCTGCGCCTGACCTTCAAGCTCGGCGCCGCTTTTGTGTTGATCTGGGTGCTGGCGGCCGCCTGGATGCTTAACGATCTGCGTAACCAGATGATGTTCTCCCTCGACCAACGCCTGGTCGCGTCGGCGCGCATGGTCGCCGGCTTGATGGAGCAGATGCCGGGGCTGGCGAGCAGCACCGAGGGCAAGCACTTCAGCGCCGAGCAACTGAACGTGCCGGGCGGCATGGCCTGTCAGGTCAGCTCCTTGCGCGGCGAAGTGTTGGCGCGCAGCCACACCACCCCGGACCAGGGCCTGGAATCCCACCGCAGCGGTTTTCGCGACCAGATCATCGACGGCGCGGCGTGGCGCAGCTTTACCCTGAGCCGTGGCGATCTGTTCATTACTACCGCCGACCGCCAGGTGGAGCGCGAGGCGTTGAACCTGTCGATCCTGCTGGCGGCCTCGGTGCCGGTCGGCGTGGCGTTGTTGGGGTGCCTGTGCCTGCTGTGGCTGGGGATCGGCCAAAGCCTGCTGCCGCTCAATCGCATGCGTGACGCATTGATGCGGCGCAGTGCCGATTCCCTCGAACCGCTGCAGATCCACCCGCTGCCCAGCGAGTTGAAACCGCTGCTCGACACCCAGAACCAACTGTTGCAGCGCATCGCAAAGACCATCGAACGCGAACGTCGCCTCACCGGCGACGCCGCCCACGAACTGCGCAGCCCGCTGACCGCGATCAAGACCCACCTGCAAGTGGCGCGCATGACCGAAGGCGCGGCCCGCGATCAGTCCCTGGCCCATGCCGAGGAGGGCGCCGACCGCCTGCATCGCACCCTCGAGCAATTGCTCTTGCTGGCGCGGGTGGAGGGCAGCCTGTCGTTCGACGACGGCTTGCAGTCCAGCGCCGAGCAAGTCGCGCGGTTGGCGATCCAGGACGCCAATGCCGGCGACAACCAGCGTATCGACCTGATCCTGCCGGACGACCTCAGCGACACCCCGGTGGAAATGCCGGTGGGCCTGGCCGTCGCCGCCCTGCGCAACCTGCTGGACAACGCCCTGCGCCATACTCCGGGCGATACCCGGGTGGAGCTCAGTGTGTTGATGGCCGGCGATCAGGTGGTGTTCCGCGTGCGTGACCATGGCCAACAGATCGCCAGCGAAGACCTGCAATACCTGACCCAGCGCTTCTGGCGCAACGGCAACAGCGAGGGCTGTGGCCTGGGCCTGGCGATTGTGCAGGCGATTGTCCAGCGCTGCTCCTGTTCGTTGACGTTCGACAGCCAGCCGGATGGCCTGCGGGTCGATTTGGGTATGCCGCTGCGTCGCTGATCACCGTTCTTTCGCGTGCCAAATAGTTACCGCCCGCCTGACGTTCAACCCTTCAGGATGGCGGTCATTGTTTTGCGCTTGAACGGGCCGAATGACTCGGCCTGTACCGAAAAGGACGATTCTTATGTTGGTCATCGATACCAGTTTCCCCGCCAAGGACTTCAACGAACGCAACGGCGAGCCTGTGGGGCAAGTGGTCCTGCATTACACCGCCGCGCCCTTTATGTCATCCCTGCAGACCCTGACGCGGCACGGTGTCAGTGCGCACTATCTGCTGCCTGATCCGGCCGAGCCCGGCTACCGCGCCGCCGGTTATGACGAGTTGCGCGTGTTCCGCCTGGTGGATGAGGCACAGCGCGCCTGGCATGCCGGGGCGAGCCACTGGGGCGGGCGGGACAACCTCAATAGCTGCGCGATCGGCATCGAGATCGTCAACCAGGCGCGCGATGAGGACGGTGTGTTTACCTTTCCTGCGTACCCTCAGGAGCAGGTGGATGTATTGATCGCGCTGCTGCGCGACATCCTTGCGCGTTACCCGCACATCGGCCCGACCGAGATCCTCGGGCATTCGGATGTGGCGTATTGGCGCAAGAGTGATCCGGGGCCACGCTTGCCTTGGCATTGCCTGTTCGAGGCGGGCGTGGGGGCCTGGTTCGATGAGGCAACGCGGGCGATGTACCAGCGCCGATTTTGTGTCGGGTTACCGCCCGAGGTGGAAGTGGAGCGCGCGTTTCAGCGCTACGGGTATAAACCGGCGCAGAACCGCCAGGCGTTCGAACGCCGGACCCGCGCGTTTCAAATGCACTTTCGGGCCAGGGATTATTGTGGGTGCCTGGATGCCGAGACGTGTGCGATTTTGTATGCGCTGAATGACAAGTACCGGGGGCTTTGACTTTGAGCGCTGCCTCATTTGGCGCTTCATCCATCCGTAACCACCACAGCCCCTAAATCCCTTCGACGCTGGTGCGTTTCCACAACAGGAAATCCGTGCGCATGCCCTTGGGCCAGACGCCAACGGATCGGCAGTTGGGTCACCATCATCAGCGTATTGAGGGATCGAGAGATGTCAGTCGCTACCAGCCGTATCGCAGGCGCACAGGTGCAGGTCAGCCCGGCACCTGTGGAAACGCTCTACCAGTTCGACGAAAGCCCGCTGCTGGCCCGCCAACGCCAGCAGGAATCCAACGCCCGCAGCTACCCACGGCGCATCCCTTTGGCACTCAAACGCGCCAAGGGCATCTACGTGGAAGACGTGGAAGGCCGCAGCTTCATCGACTGCCTGGCTGGCGCGGGCACCTTGGCGCTGGGGCATAACCACCCGGTGGTGATCGACGCGATCCAGCAAGTGCTGAGCGACGAACTGCCGTTGCACACCCTCGACCTGACCACCCCGGTCAAGGATCAGTTCGTGCAGGACCTGTTCGGCCTGTTGCCGGCCGCGTTGGCGCAGGAAGCCAAAATCCAGTTCTGCGGCCCCACCGGCACTGACGCAGTGGAAGCTGCGTTGAAGCTGGTACGCACCGCCACGGGGCGCAGCACGGTGTTGTCGTTCCAGGGCGGTTATCACGGCATGAGCCAGGGCGCGTTAAGCCTGATGGGCAGCCTGGGGCCGAAGAAACCCTTGGGCGCCTTGCTCGGCAATGGTGTGCAATTCCTGCCGTTCCCTTACGACTACCGTTGCCCGTTCGGCCTGGGCGGCGCGCAAGGTGTGCGGGTCAATCTGCATTACCTGGAAAACCTGCTCAACGACCCGGAAGCCGGGGTGTTGTTGCCGGCGGCGGTGATTGTCGAAGTGGTGCAGGGCGAGGGCGGCGTGATCCCGGCGGACCTTGACTGGCTGCGCGGCCTGCGGCGGATTACCGAGCGGGCGGGCGTGGCGTTGATCGTCGATGAAATCCAGAGCGGTTTTGGGCGTACCGGCAAGATGTTTGCCTTCGAACACGCAGGCATCATTCCGGATGTGGTGGTGATGTCCAAGGCCATCGGCGGCAGCCTGCCGCTGGCGGTGGTGGTGTACCGCGACTGGCTCGACACTTGGTTGCCGGGCGCCCATGCCGGCACCTTCCGCGGCAATCAGATGGCAATGGCGGCGGGATCGGCGGTGATGCGCTACCTCAAGGATCACGACCTGGCCGGCCATGCGGCGGCGATGGGCGAGCGCCTGGCGGAGCACTTGTGCCTCCTGCAGCGCGATTTCCCGCAATTGGGCGATATTCGCGGTCGCGGGCTGATGCTCGGCGTGGAACTGGTGGACCCGAACGGCGCGCTCGATATCCAGGGCCACCCGCCGGTCCACCGCCAACTGGCACCGCTGGTGCAGCGTGAATGCCTCAAGCGCGGCCTGATTCTGGAGCTGGGTGGGCGTCATGGCGGCGTGGTGCGCTTCCTGCCACCGTTGGTGATCAGCGCCGCCCAGATCGATCAGGTCGCCGAGATCTTCGGGCGTGCCTTGGCCGCAGCGGTCGCCAGCCTCTAATTTTTTGCCCGCCTGGTACGTTCCTACAGATATCAGCACTGCGCGTGGTGCGCAGCCAGCCTTTGAGTGATGGAGAACAGCAATGACCTCAGTATTTGACCGCGACGACATCCTGTTTCAGGTAGTGGTCAACCATGAAGAACAGTATTCCATCTGGCCCGACTACAAGGCCGTGCCGGAAGGCTGGCGTAACGTGGGCAAGAGCGGCTTGAAGAAAGAGTGCCTGGACTACATCGAAGAGGTCTGGACCGATATGCGTCCGTTGAGCCTGCGCCAGAAGATGGACGGCGCCGCGCTGACCTGAGCCCACCACACTGAAATCAGCGAAGCTCCAATGTGGGGGCAAGGCAGCGCCCACATCGCGCCTGAAGACTCAGGCGTTCTTCTCTTTCTCCAGCCCGCCCGAAGCGCCGGTCACCACCTGCACACTCAGGCGCGGTGTGGCCAGGTCCAGCCCGGCCTCGTCCAGATGGCGTTTGAGCGACAGGTTGAACGCGCGCGACACTTCCCATTGCTTGATTGGCGCGGTCTTGAAGCGCGCCCGCAGAATCGCGCTGCCCGACTCGAAACTTTCCACGCCCTGAATTTCCAGCGGTGACCAGATATTGCGGCGTTGCAGCGGGTCGTTGCGCATCTTCTGGCCGACGTCGCGCATCAACTGGATCGCATCGTCGATTTCCATGTTGTAAGGGATCGCCACCCGAAAGATCGCGTAGCCGAACTCACGGGAGTAGTTCTTGATGCTCTTGATCTCGCTGAACGGAATGGTATGCACGATGCCGTCGATGTCGCGCAGGCGCACGGTACGGATGGTCAGGCCTTCGACTGTGCCGAGGTGGCCGCCGACGTCCACGTAGTCATCGATGGCCAGGGAGTCCTCGATGATGATGAACAGGCCGGTGATCAAGTCCGCCACCAGCGACTGCGCACCAAAGCCGATGGCCAGGCCGATCACACCGGCACCGGCCAGCAGCGGCGTGACGTTCATGCCCATGTTGGCCAGGGCGACGATGGCCGCGATGATGAAGATGGTCACGAACAGCACGTTGCGGATCAGCGGCATCATGGTCTGCGCGCGGGCGTTGGCCAGGCCTTTGCGCGAGCGGGTGAGGGCGTGGTGGATCGCGGTGTCGCTGAGAATCCAGATCAGCCAGGCAAACAGCAGCGTGCCGCCGAGGCCGAACAGCTTGACGCTGATTTCATGGCCGTCGCCTTCGGTGAAGCGGATCAATGACAGGCCCCAGACCCGCAGCCCCAGCTCGATAAACGTCAGCCACACCACCAGGTGGGCGAGGGTGTAGACGAAGCTCTTCAGGCGTTCGGAGTACAGCGCATGGCGCTTGTGCCCGCGTTGCGGCTTGAGGGCATGGCGGCGTACCAGGCCGTTGATCACCATGCACAGCACCAGCAACACCGTGCATAGCAATGACTGACGCAAGGCGGTGCTGGTGTCGCCGGCGGAAACGAAGGTGGCGAACAGCGAGATGCAGACCAACAGCAGGGCCGGGATGTACCAGAAGGTGCCGATGATTTCGATCGTATCGCTGAGGGCGCGGCGGGTCAGGCGACGGGACAGCGGCTGGTTGCGGATCAGGTGCGCAATCGGCCGGCGGAAGCGCAGGATAAACACACCGGTGGACAGCGCGGCCATTACATTGGCGACGGTTGCCGCCGTGTGCGCGAGGTGCTGGCCAAGCGCAACGACCAGCCTGGGGTCACCCAAGGCTTCGCCAAAGGCGGCAAAACTGCCGATCAACCACAAGGGCCGGAACGCCTGGCGCCGCAGGATATACAACGCGTGACGGCGATGCGGGCCGTCCAGCACGGAGAATGCGATCACGCAGATTGCCGAGAAGCAGGTGCCTACCACCAGCGCATACGCCAGCACCATCGCCAGGGATTTGCCCAGTGACGAGGGCAGCGCGTAACTCAGGTACACGGTGATCACCAGCGCGATCAGCCACGGCCCCAGTTTGCGCAGGGCGAAGCGCAGCATGTCCCAGGTGCGCGGGTGTTGCGGCAGTTCTTCGGGCAGGCCGAAGCGCTCGCGCACGCGGTGGCTGAGCCAGATCAGCGCGGCGGCCAGCAGGCTCCACACGGCAAGGATCAGCGCAAAACCGAAGATAATCGGTAGCCATTCGCTGGCCGGCAGCATCAAGGCCTTGAGTTCATCCTTGGCCATGTCCACTTCATCGGACCAGCGTCCCAGCGGGCTGTCGACACCGGAGAATTGCTGCTCAAGGCCAGACAGCGTGCTGCCGATCAGCCCGAGCACGCCTTGTTCGGCGGCCGGCTGGGCCTTTTGCGTGGCTTGGCGCAGCTTCTTCAGGTCGCTCAGCAGTTGGGTGCGCTGCTGGTCGTTTTCCAGGGTCTTGATCACCTCGTCCAGCGATTGCCCCAGCGGCAGGTCGGCCTGGGGTTGAGGCTTGCTGGTGCTGCCCAGCAGCCCAGGCAAGCCAACGGCCTGGGCCGGGACGAGCGGGAGCAGGGTGAGCAGGGCGATCAGCAAGCAGCAGGGCAGGGAAAACAGACGGGAAAGCACGAGGCGGTCAACCTTGAAAGCGACGAATTGACCGAGTGTACGAGGCCCCTATGCCCAATGCGAGTGCATTTGTTATTCAGCGAGTTTGGCGAGGATCTTGTAAACCACGGTGCCCAGGATCAACAGCATGCCGATCCACATGCCAAACACACCGAGAGGCTTGTCACGAAAATTGAAGCCGACTGCAAGCATGATCATACCGATCAGGATGGGGATGAGCATGGTGTGGAAGGAGGACATGGTGATCATGAGGCGATGGCCTTGTCAGAGTGGGAATAGTGACAAGTCTAGGTGGGATTGCGGGAAATGCAGGTGATATAGATCAGGTCTACGCGAAGCCAAATGTGGGAGGGGGCTTGCTCCCTCCCACATTGTTAACGGCATTCAGCCTTTGGCTCAGGGCAAATCGCGGCTTGCGTAGAACGCACCGAGGACTTTCACCAGATGCGCCAGGTCATGGCTGCCGCACAGCTCGCGAATGGAGTGCATGGCGAACGTCGGCAAGCCGATGTCGACGGTGCGCACGCCCAGGTGGCTGGCGGTGATCGGGCCGATGGTCGAGCCGCAGCCCATGTCGCTGCGCACCACAAAGCTCTGCACTGGCACTTCCTCGGCCATGCACAGGTGGCGGAAGAAGCCGGCGGTTTCGCTGTTGGTGGCGTAGCGCTGGTTGCTGTTGACCTTGATCACCGGGCCGGCGTTGAGTTTCGGGCCGTGGTTGGCGTCATGCTTGTCGGCATAGTTCGGGTGGATGCCGTGGGCATTGTCGGCCGAGACCAGCAGCGATTTCTGAATGGTGCGTACAAATTCATCACCTTCGGGCAACAGGCGCCGCAGGGTCTGTTCCAGCATCGGGCCATCGGCACCGCAGGCCGAGCAGGAGCCGACTTCTTCGTGGTCGTTGCACACCAGCACGCAGGTTTCATCGGTCTCGCTGGTGAGCAAGGCTTGCAGGCCGGCGTAGCACGACAGCAGGTTGTCGAGGCGGGCACCGGCGATGAAGTCGCCATTCAGGCCGATCACGGCGGCGCTTTGGGTGTCGTAGAAGCTCAGCTCATAGTCGAGCACCACGTCGGCGTTCAGCCCGTGTTCGCGGGCCAACTGCTCGGTGAGCACGGCGCGGAAGTCCACGCGCTCGTCACCGGCAAACTGCGCGAGGATAGGCGGCAGTTCGGTCTGGGCATTGATCGCCCAGCCCTGGTTGGCTTCACGGTTCAGGTGGATGGCCAGGTTGGGGATGATGGCAATCGGCAGTTTGAAGTCGATCAGTTGGCTTTCGACCTTGCCGTCGCGGCGGAAGGTCACGCGGCCGGCCAGGGACAGGTCGCGGTCGAACCACGGTGCCAGCAATGCGCCGCCATAGACTTCGACGCCCAACTGCCAGAAGCCCTGGCGTTGCAGCTCGGGCTGGGGCTTGACCCGCAGGCACGGGCTGTCGGTGTGGGCGCCGACCAGGCGGATGCCGCCCTGCAGCGGCGAGTGGCGGCCGAGCTTGAAGGCGATGATCGCGGAGTCGTTGCGGGTCACGTAATAGCGACCGTTGGCCTCGGTGGTCCAGGTGTCGCGCTCGTCGAGACGCTGGTAACCGGCCGCTTCGAGACGCTGGGCCAGGGCAGCAGTGGCATGAAAGGGAGTAGGGGAGGCCTTGAGGAAGTCGATCAGGCCTTGATTCAACGCTTCGCGCATAAATAGCTCCAGACAGCAATGCGCGGAGTTTACCGTTCGATGGCGAGAAGTGCACAGCACAAATGTGGGAGGGGGCTTGCCCCCGATGGCGGAGTGTCAGTCACTGTATTTGTTCACTGACCCACTGCAATCCCCTCCCACATTTGACGGTGTTTACAGCTTTAGAAGGGGGCGGGGCACTCGAAGCGCAAGCGCTCGCCGCTTTGCGGGTGGGTGAAGCTCAACATGCTCGCGTGCAGGCACAGGCGCGGCCAGGCGGCCAGGGCTTGTTCATGGGCATACAAGCCATCACCGAGCAGCGGGTGGCCGATCGACAACATATGCACGCGCAACTGGTGCGAGCGCCCGGTGATTGGCGTCAGCTCGACGCGGCACCAGTCACCGCAACGCTCCAGCACCTTCCAGAAGGTCAACGCGTGCTTGCCGAACTCGTGGTCGACCACATGGCGTGGCTTGGTCGGCGGATCGTAGCGCAGGGGCAGGTCGATGCTGCCGCTGTCCAGTTCCGGTTGACCCCAGGCCAGGGCGGTGTAGGCCTTTTCGGTTTCGCGGTCATGAAACTGACGGGACAGTTCGCGGTGGGTATCGGCGTCCCGCGCGAGCAGGATGATCCCCGAGGTTTCCCAATCCAGTCGATGGACGATTCGGGCTTCTGGGTAGCCGTTTTCCTGCAGGCGAGTGATCAGGCAGTCCTTGTTGTCGTCGGCGCGGCCAGGCACCGAGAGCAGCAAAGTCGGCTTGTTCACCACCAGGACAGCGTCGTCCTGGTAGAGGATATGGATGTTGGACAACGGCATTAAACAGCCTCGTAACAAACGCCAACGGCGGCTCGACCACCCGGCTCCCGCAAAGGGATCAAGGTGACGGAGCCGCCGTGGCGACCGCCCTTTCGATCAACGATCAGGCAGGGTGATATTGAGTTCCAGGATCGAGCAACTGCCGTCGTTTTCCAGGGCGACATGCACGTCGTCGTTGCCGATATTGACGTACTTGCGGATCACCTCGACCAGTTCCTTCTGCAAGGCTGGCAGGTAGTCCGGCGTGCTGCGTTGGCCGCGTTCGTGCGCCACGATGATCTGTAGACGCTCTTTCGCTACCGACGCGGTACTTGGCTTTTTGTTGGCGCGAAAGAAGTCGAGAAATTTCATTGTTTAGTTGCCTCCAAAGATACGCTCGAAGAATCCCTTCTTCTTTACATCGAGGAAGCGATGTTCCACGGTCTTGCCCAGTAAGCGATCAACCGCATCGCTGTACGCCTGGCCGGCGTCGCTCTGGTCGTCCAGAATTACCGGGACGCCCTGGTTGGAGGCCTTCAGTACGGCCTGGGACTCGGGAATAACACCCAGCAGGGTCACTGCGAGGATTTCCTTGACGTCTTCAACACCGAGCATCTCGCCATTGCTGACGCGCTCAGGGTTGTAACGGGTGAGCAGCAGGTGCTCCTTGATCGGGTCTTCGCCTTTTTCGGCGCGCTGGGATTTGCTGGCCAACAGGCCCAGCATGCGGTCCGAGTCACGTACCGAGGAGACTTCCGGGTTGGTCACCACGATGGCTTCATCGGCGAAGTACATCGCCAGGTGAGCACCGGTTTCGATACCGGCCGGGGAGTCGCACACCACGTATTCGAAGTTCTCCTTCAGTTCAGCGAGGACTTTGCCTACGCCTTCCTTGGTGAGCGCGTCTTTGTCGCGGGTCTGGCTGGCGGCCAGTACGTACAGGTTCTCAAGGCGCTTGTCCTTGATCAGGGCCTGTTGCAGGTTGGCTTCGCCGTTGACCACGTTGACGAAGTCATACACCACGCGGCGTTCGCAGCCCATGATCAGGTCGAGGTTACGCAAACCGACGTCGAAGTCGACGATGACTGTCTTGTGGCCGCGCAGAGCGAGGCCGGTACCGATAGCGGCGCTGGTGGTGGTCTTACCCACACCACCCTTGCCGGATGTAACCACGAGAATCTTGGCCAAGGTGTTTCACCCCTAAGGAAAAAGGACTTTTCAGTCCCTGAAAAACATCTCTTGGAACTCGCTGCAGGCGGACAGCCTTTGTAGGGAAAAGATGTGGTTTCCGCAGGGAAACGCCAACTTCAAATGAGTCCTACGCAAGTCTTGCCGGTTTCGCTGTGCTATCAGAGTCTAGAGATGCTTGGAAAATGCGGCAGTATCCGTTAAAGACGGATGATGTTCAACACATCACCCGACAGGCTGACTTGTACCGCAGCGCCCCACAGCGGATCACGGCGTAAGTCTTCTGAAACCTTGTACTGGCCCGCGATCGACACCAGCTCAGCGGTCAATTGCTGGCAAAAGATACGGGCCGTGGTATCACCCTTGATGCCGGCGAGGGCACGCCCGCGCATGGGGCCGTATACATGGATGTTGCCATCGGCCAGAAGTTCCGCGCCCGGACTGACCGACGCGATCACCACCAGGTCGCCGCCCTGGGCGTAAATCTGCTGCCCGCCGCGCACGGGGGAGGTGATGATCCTGGTCGGCTTGACCGTAGGTTCCGGTGGTTTTTCCGGTGTTTTCTTCACTTCACCGGGCAACGGATCGAGCGGACGCTCGCGGGCACCCGACGGTGGCAGTACTGGCAATTCAATTGCGATGGCTGCGGCAATGTCTTCGATACGGCTGGCACGAATCGCCAGGGTGCGCAGGCCATGGGAGCGGCAAACGCGCATCAGGCCCGGCAGGTCGATCGTGCCTTGGCCGGCCGGGAGTTTGTCCAGGGCCAGCACCAGCGGGGCATTGTTGAAGAAATTCGGCGCCAGGGCGACCTTGGCGGCGAGCTGGCGGTCCAGTGCGTCGAGGTCATTGCGGGCCAATTCCAGCACGGTAATGGCGAGCATGCTGCCTTTCAGCTGGAACACGGGATCTTGGTCTAGCGGTTCGGTTTGGCTCATGGTCGGCAAAAGCGGCTTGTCACGAAAAGTGTCGAGACTTATAACGAGAACAACCACTGGCCGCAAGCCGAGTCGAACCGTTGTAGAATGCGCGGCCCATGTCTTTACCGGAATCTGTAATGGATCGCCCGCGTTTTCGAGCTGTATTTTTTCACCCGCGATTTTGGCTGTTATGGCTGGGACTCGGCCTGCTGTGGCTGGTCACTCAATTGCCGTACCGTGCGCTGCTGACCATTGGTCGCCTGCTGGGTGCCGGCATGTACCGCGTGGCCGGCGAACGGCGCCGCATCGCCGCGCGCAACCTGGAGCTGTGCTTCCCGGAAAAGTCCGCGCAAGCGCGTAAACACTTGCTCAAGGAAAACTTCGCCTCCACCGGCATCGCCTTCTTTGAAATGGCCATGAGCTGGTGGTGGTCGCGCCAGCGCCTGGCGCGGCTGGCCCACGTCGAAGGGCTGCAGCACCTCAAGCAGGCCCAGTTGGACGGCAAGGGCGTGATCCTCATGGCCCTGCATTTCACCACCCTGGAAATCGGCGCGGCCCTGCTCGGGCAAAAGCACACCATCGACGGCATGTACCGCGAGCATGGCAACCCGCTGTTCGACTTTATCCAGCGCCGTGGCCGCGAGCGCCACAACCTTGACTCCCTGGCCGTGGAGCGTGAAGACGTGCGCGGCATGCTCAAGCTGCTGCGCGCCGGCCGGGCCATCTGGTACGCGCCGGACCAGGACTACGGCGCCAAGCAAAGTATCTTCGTGCCGCTGTTCGGTATCCAGGCCGCCACGGTGACCGCCACCAGCAAGTTCGCCCGCCTGGGCAAGGCGCTGGTGGTGCCGTTTACCCAGGAACGCCTGGCCGACGGCAGCGGTTACCGCCTGGTGATCCACCCGCCGCTGACTGATTTTCCCGGCGAGAGCGATGAGATCGATTGCCTGCGGATCAACCAGTGGGTCGAAACCTCGGTGTGCGAATGCCCTGAGCAATACCTGTGGACCCATCGCCGCTTCAAGAGCCGGCCGCCGGGCGAGCCCAAACTGTACGAAAAACGCCGTCGATAAGACCTGCTTTTCCCCATATGGAGTAATGCGATGCGCCAAGCTGAACCGGTCACAGGCTTGATTCTTTCCGGCGGCGGGGCGCGAGCGGCGTATCAGGTGGGGGTATTGGCGGCGATTGCCGAGTTGCTCCCGCCGGGCGCGGCCAATCCGTTTCCGGTGATTGTCGGTACATCGGCCGGCGCAATTAACGCGGTGAGCCTGGCCAGCGGCGCCATGGACTTCACTGCGGCGATTGAGCGTCTGACGGCGTTCTGGCAGGGGTTTCGCAGCCACCTGGTGCTACGCAGCGACTGGCCGGGGGTGATTCACCAGGCCGGTCGCTTCTGTTTCCACAGCCTGCTCGGCCTGGGCGCCCAGGTGCCGGTGGCGCTGCTCAACAGCTCGCCGCTGCGCGATTTGCTGCACGACAAACTTGACCTGGACGGCATTGACGAAGCCATCCGCGACAAACACCTGAAGGCGGTGGCGGTCACGGCCTTCGGTTACGAATCCGGGCAAGCGGTGACGTTCTACCAGGGCGGCGGCACCATCGATGCCTGGTTGCGTCATCGGCGTATCGGTGTGCCCACCCAACTCACGGTTGAACACCTGTTGGCCAGTTCGGCGATTCCCTTGCTGTTTGCCCCGGTCAAACTCGACCATGAGTATTTCGGCGATGGCGCCGTGCGGCAATCGGCGCCTATCAGCCCGGCCTTGCACCTGGGCGCCAACCGCGTGCTGGTGGTGGGCGTCAGCGGCAACCCGCGCGGCGTGGAGCATGAACACCCGTTGCAGCGCGCCTACACTGGCCAGCAGCCGACCCTGGCGCAGATCGGTGGGCACATGCTCAACAGCACGTTCATTGACAGCCTGGAAAGTGATATCGAATTGCTGGAGCGCTTGAACCAGTTCAGCCATTTCCAGCCGGTCGACAGCGCGGCCCAGGGCCTGGCGCCGGTGGACGTGCTGGTGATTGCGCCGAGTCAGCCGATCGATGAAATCGCGGCGCGGCATCGACAGGAATTGCCGGCGGCGTTGCGTCTGTTCTTGCGTGGGCCGGGTGCGACCAAGACCAGCGGGGCCGGGGTGCTCAGTTATTTGCTGTTCGAGGCGGGGTATTGCAGCGAATTGATCGAGTTGGGGCGCAGTGATGCCCTGGCCAAGCGCGAGGAAATAACGCGGTTCCTGGGCCTGTTACCGATCTGAAGGTGGGAGGGGGCAACCCCCCTCCCACATGAGTCTGCGGTGTTCAATCAGAAGTGGTACTTGACCAGGAAGCTCGCCGTATCCTGAGTGGTCTTGAACGCGCCAGAATCTTCGATCCCGTACTTGTTCTTCCAGTAGTCGTATTCAAAACCGACATACAGCTGTTTCTCGCCCCAGTTCATCGCCTTGCCCAGGTCATATTTGACCTGTGGGTTGAAGTGCAGGTTGGCGTGATACGTGCCATGGGCGTTCTTGTCGTTGTCCACCACCCAATCCATATAGCCGTCGATGAGGATGTTGGAGTTGCCCATGGGAAGCGTGTACGACCACACCGGAGTGATCTGCCATACGCCGTCGCCTGCGCGACTGCCTTCGGTCTGGCGCTGATAGAAGTTCAACTGGAAGTAGTCGAAACCGGGGATGTTCAGGTCGAAGCCCGGGCCTACCAGGTACGATTCGCTATCGCCTTCGCCGAACTCGTAAGTGAACGCCAGCAATACATCTTTGATTGGGCCGAAGGACAAGTCTTTGTCGAAAATCTTGCCGAACGACAGGCGTGGGCTGAACTCGCCGTAGTAAGTATTGGGGCCGAAGTTGCCGTCTTCCTTGCCGTTGTAAAAGATGCGGTCGAGGAAGAAAAAGTTGTCGCCGTACTTCCACGCATCGGCGTGTTCAAACGTGACGGTCTGTTGGATCTGCGGGTTGACGGTAAAGTTTTTGCCCCACAGGTACGTCAGGCTGTTGTTCTGCCACTGCAACAGGTCACCGGCCACAGCTTGGCCACCAGCCAGCAGGGTTCCCGCCAGCATCAGGCCTTTGAACATAGGTTTCATTCGGTTGCTCCCGAGTTAAAGTTTTATGGTTTTTCTTCTACGCTGGCGCTCTGGTGTGACGCCTTTTGGCTCGCTGAAAAAATCGTCTATTCGGTCAGCTTTTATGCTTTAGCAAGAGCCGCGCCAAGGTATTAAAAAACCCAAAAAATGCCGTCGGCTGCAACGAATGCAGTCGAATTCAGGGGACTTTTGCGCACTTGGGCCGCAGACCGCCGGCCGGGATAAGTTGGCCTTATAGTCAGCTTTTACATTCGCTGTTTTTTTTTGAGTCGATTCGAGCGGGCGCGGAGAATACTGGCTCCAAAGCCTTGGCTCAAGTGCGCCGTTAGAGCGCGCGTGGGGCGAGAATGGGGCACGGCTCGTGGCCGTCCCCAGGTCAATGGTGTACATGTGGGCGTTCCCTGTTCGTTGTTGTTTTTGTTGTAACGAAGGAATCAATGCGTGTGGGCGACGGCGTGTCGTTCAGAACCCCGAGGATGTTGAACAGTACATTCAGCGACAACGCACGCCGGTCATAACACCTCGGATCTTTTTGTTGTGTTGTTCGGCATTCAACGGCTGGGTGTAACTCAGTGTTCAAAACATCGCAGGCCCGATGTGGGAGGGGGCTTGCTCCCGATTGCGGTGTGTCATTCTAAGTATCAGTGACTGAATCGCCGCCATCGGGAGCAAGCCCCCTCCCACAGGTTAGTCATGCGCTAATCCGTTAATTCGTGCGCGCCCCCTGATTGATCCAGGTGCCGATCAGATCGCGTTCCTGCTGGGTCATCTGGGTGATGTTGCCCAGTGGCATGATCTGGCTCGCCACGGCCTGCGCCTGAATACGCGCAGCCTGTTGCTGGATCTGCATCGGTGTGTCGAACATCACGCCAGCGGGTGCAGTGCTGAACAGCGTGCTGCTGGGCCTGGCCGAATGGCAGACGGCGCAGCGTGTCTGGATCACACTATGCACCTTGTCGAAATCAATCGTCGCCTGGGCGGGCGCGGCTGCAGCAGCGGGTGCGGCGGGCGCAGCGGGTTTCACGCCACCGCCCAGCGCGGTTTCCGGCAACGGTTGGTACTCGATGGCTGCCGGTGTCTTGGCCACTTCCGTGACCGGCTTGGGCCCGGTGACATACGCCAGGCAAATCATCGCCAACGCGCCCACCGGCAAGGTCCAGGCATATTTCTGGCTGTTATGCCGGGTGTTGAAGTAATGCCGCACCAACACCGCCGCCACGGCAATCCCCGCCAGGATCAGCCAGTTGTACTGGCTGCCGTAAGTGCTCGGGAAGTGGTTGCTGATCATGATGAACAGCACCGGCAAGGTGAAGTAGTTGTTGTGCCGTGAACGCAGCAAGCCCTTGGCCGGCAGGGCCGGGTCCGGCGTGCGGTTCTGCGCGATTGCCGCCACCAGCGCGCGTTGCGCCGGCATGATGATGCGGAACACGTTGCCTACCATGATGGTGCCGATGATCGCACCCACATGCAGGTACGCGCCCCGGCCGCTGAACACTTTGCTGAAGCCATACGCCGCCGCGATCAACAGCACGAACAGGGTCAGGCCGAGCAGGGCAGGGCGTTTGCCCAGGGCCGAGTCGCAGAGAAAGGAGTAGATGAACCAGCCGGCGAACAGTGAGCCGATGCCCAGCAACACGCCTTCGGTGCCGCTCAGGCTGCTGCCGGGGGCGAGCAGGTACAGTGTCGGGTTGAGGTAGAACACCACGCACAGCAGCGCGACGCCCGACATCCAGGTGAAATAGGCTTCCCATTTGAACCAGTGCAGGTTGTCCGGCATGGTCGGCGGGGCCAGTTTGTATTTTTCCAGGTGGTAGATACCGCCACCGTGGATCGCCCACAAGTCACCGGCCAGGCCGTCCTTGGGGTTGACGCGATTGAGGTTGTTTTCCAGCCAGACAAAGTAAAACGACGCGCCGATCCAGGCGACGCCAGTGATCATGTGAACCCAGCGCACACTAAGGTTCAGCCATTCCAACAGATGTGCTTCCACAGTCTTTACCTCTCGCCTGTCGCCCTTGTTGTCGGGTGATCAGACCTTCTCTTATTGGTGGGGGGCGAGGATCAACCGCTCATCCTCTTTGAAAAAATGCTCATCGCAGTTATTGCCGGTGCCACTGCGATCAACCACCAGGAAGTCATCCCGCTTTTCGATCGTCAGCACCGGGTGGTGCCAGACGCCGCGATGGTAATTAATGCCCTGCCTGCCGTTGGTGACGAAGGCGCGGACCAAGCCTGATACTGGTGCATCGCCAAGTGGCGCGACCACGATCAGAAAGGGGTTGCCGAGCAGCGGTATGAACGCCTGGCTGCCCAGCGGGTGTCTCTCCAGCATGCACACGGTCAGCGGCATGTCCTGCGCGTCGGCGCGGAAGATGCTGATGATGGCGTGGTCTTCCGGCGTTGCGGTTTCGACCGTCGCCAGTTTGTGGAAGCGCATGGTCGAACCGTTGTTGATCATGAAGTGATCGCTGCCATCGGTTTCGATAACGTCTCCGAAAGGGGCGAAGGCTTCTTTGGTCAGGGGTTCGATCATCAGTGTGCGCATGGCTGTCTTCTTAAGTTTTTGAATGTGATGTTGTCTGATCTACGAGTTCTGTGTTGTTTGATCTGCTTTTGTGGCGAGGGAGCTTGCTCCCGCTGGAGTGCGAAGCGCTCCCATTGTTTTGGGGCCGCTTCGCGACCCAGCGGGAGCAAGCTCCCTCGCCACGGGGGTTCACCGCTTACTTCGCGACCTTGCCCAATACTCGCAGGCGGCTCACACCACCATCCGGGAACACATTCAGGCGGATATGGGTAATCGGCCCCAGCGCCTTGATCTGCTCGGCGAAGGTGTGTTCGGCGTGCATTTCCAACTTCTGCGCCGGCAGCAGTTCGCGCCAGAACAGCGATTGGGTTTCGATCTGGCTGTCGGTGCCGCCCTTGACGAAGGCGGCCTGGATCGAGCAAGTGTCCGGGTAGTTGCCCTTGAAATGCAGGGTGTCGACGATGATTTTTTCGATCTCGCCCGCATGGCCCAGCGCGACGATCACCCAGTCATTGCCTGGCGTGCGACGGCGGGCGGTTTCCCAGCCATCGCCCATGTTGACGCCACGGCCCGGATTGAGGAGGTTGCCCATACGGCCGAAGTGTTCGTCGGAGCAGGCCAGGGCCCGGCCGCCGTTCAGCGCGGCAGCCAGGTCGACCTGTTCGTTGTCGCCCACCGCCGACCAGTCGCGGAACGGTACACCGTACACGCGCAGACGGGCCACGCCGCCATCCGGGTAGATGTTGAAGCGCAGGTGGCTGAACGCCTGGTCGTGGTTGATTGCGTGGTAGTGGTGGCTGTTGCCTTGCAGCTCGACGGCCGACAGCACTTCCACCCACTCGGTGCTGTCGTCCGGCTCGCCCGAGGCCAGGAAGCAGGCTTCCAGGGAGGCCGACGGCGGGAAGTTACCGGTGAAGAATGAAGTGTCGATGTCCACGCCCTTGATCGAGCCGGCTGCGCCCAGGCGGATCACTGCGCTGTCGTAGCCTTCGAAGCGTTTGCGGCGTGACTCCCAGCCGTCCATCCACTTGCCGTTATCATCGAAAACGCCCTCCTTCCACACGGCCGGGGTTGGCTGGAACAGGCGGTTGGCGTCGGCGAACCAGTCATCGGTCACCGAGATGATCTTGGTGCCGAGGCGGGCGTCGGCGAGGTTGACGAACTTCTCGAACGGTAAGGGTTGCGCTTTCATTCTTCTTGTCTGCCTTGGATAGAGTGGCCGGGGATGGTCGTTTAGAGGGTCAGTAAGCGGAACAGCGCGATCTTGTTGATCTCGTCCAGCGCGCACTTGAACTCGGTGTCCACCGGGTTATGGATGCGGGTTTCGAACGCGTTGATGATCTGATGCCGATTGCTGCCTTTTACCGCCATGATGAAGGGAAACTTGAACTTGGCTTTGTAGGCCTCGTTCAGCTCGGTGAAGCGTGAGAACTCTTCGGCCGTGCATTGGTGAATACCGGCGCCGGCTTGTTCCTGGGTGCTGGCTTCGGTCAGTTGGCCCTGGATGGCCGCACGGCCGGCCAGGTCCGGGTGAGCGTTGATCAGCGCCAGTTGCCGGGTGTGATCGGCGCTCAAGAGAATATCGCTCATGCGTTGGTGCAGGGTTTCGACCGTGTCGATCGAAGCGTCCTGGCCCAGGTCGAAGGCCTTTTCAGCCACCCATGGCGAATGTTCGTAGATGTCGGCAAAGGCGCTGATGAATGCATCGCGGCTCAGGCTCGACGGTTTCAAGGTTTGGAACGCGGTCATTGCGCCGCTCCCGTGTAAGGGTGCGTGGCGTGCCAGTGACGGGCAATGTCGACACGGCGGGTGAACCACACCTGTTCATGGCCCTTGGCGTATTCGATAAAGCGCTTCAAAGACGCAAGGCGCGCCGGGCGGCCGATCAGGCGGCAGTGCAGGCCGATAGAAAGCATCTTCGGCGCGTCGGCCCCTTCGGCGTAGAGCACGTCGAACGCGTCTTTGAGGTATTCGAAAAAGTCATCGCCCTTGTTGAATCCCTGCACCTGGGTGAAACGCATGTCGTTGGTGTCCAGGGTGTAAGGGATCACCAGGTGCGGCTTGCCGGTGGGGTTGTTGGGTTCCCAGTAGGGCAGGTCGTCGTCATAGGTGTCGCAGTCATAGAGGAAGCCGCCTTCCTCCATCACCAAGCGCCGCGTGTTCGGGCCGGTGCGGCCGGTGTACCAGCCCAGCGGGCGTTCGCCGGTCAGCTCGGTGAGGATGCGGATGGCTTCGAGCATATGCTCGCGTTCCTGGGCCTCGTCCATGTACTGGTAGTCGATCCAGCGATAGCCGTGGCTGCAGATCTCATGGCCGGCGGCGACCATTGCACGGATCACATCCGGATGGCGCTGGGCGGCCATGGCCACGGCGAAGACGGTCAGCGGGATATCGAATTCTTTAAACAATTTGAGGACGCGCCACACGCCGGCACGGCTGCCATATTCGTACAGCGACTCCATGCTCATGTTGCGCTCGCCCTGCAGCGGCTGGGCCGAGACCATTTCCGAAAGGAAGGCTTCGGACTCTTTGTCACCGTGCAAAATATTACGCTCGCCGCCTTCTTCGTAGTTGAGTACAAAAGACAACGCGATGCGTGCCTTGCCCGGCCAGTGGGGGTGAGGAGGGTTACTGCCGTAACCGATCAGGTCGCGTGGGTAGTCAGCGCTCACTGCAGTCTTCCTTCTTGTGCGTGGTAGCGGTGTGTGTGGCGGCCGGGCAGTGGAAAGACTGAGTGGCGTCACAGTGATGAGTGATTGTATACAACTTATTACCCGCTTTGTAAGCCTGGATTTCTGCCTTTTTTCCGCCACGCTCACCTTCAAGGGTGTAGCAAGAAACTTGCCTGACTGGTCAGCTAATTGATAAAAGGTCGTTTAAAAGCAAGGATTACTCATGGATCAGGCGGTCGAGCGAGGTCGGCTGGAGGATCGTAGGGTTTGTGATTTTTATTGTGTACAATTTTTTTAAAAAGTGTCTTAATCGGCCAGCGCCGGCTTTTTCGCTGCCCTGAAAAAGTGCGGCATTCACTTCTACTGACCTCGGGAGGCGCGTACACGCCATGGGACGTTTGACCACACACGTTTTGGACGCCGCTCACGGCTGTCCCGGCAGCACCATCAAGGTTGAGCTGTACCGCGTCGACGGCGCGCAACTGGAACTGGTCGCCAGCGCCGTGACCAACAGTGACGGCCGCTGCGACGCTCCGTTGCTACAAGGCGACGACTACCGCTGCGGTGTGTACCAGCTGCAATTCAGCGCCGGCGACTATTACCGTGCCCGTGGCGTGCAATTGCCAGAGCCGGCCTTCCTCGACGTGGTGGTGCTGCGCTTCGGCATCAGCGCTGAACAGGATCACTACCATGTGCCCCTGCTGATTTCGCCCTACAGTTACTCCACCTACCGCGGTAGCTGAGCGTCCCCCCCAAAGCTCTTCGTTGGTTTTTCGCCCGCCCACACGGCGGGCTTTTTTCATGCCGCTTGCGCGTGCAACTATCTAGCGCCTTTTGCACAGAGGCACTGCCTAGGCTGGGCGTTTTCCTCATACAGAAGAAAACACCATGACCTCGTCCCCCGATCACGCGAGCGTTTCAGCCGACACCGTTACTGCCGACGACCCGGACCTCGCTGCCCAAGCGCAATCGCAGGCGATTCGCGAGCAGTTGAAACGGCGGATCAACGCCTATACCCATCCCAGTCGCCTGATCAATCAGATCGGTCTTGCCGACGCGCGCTGCATCACCTCGACGCGGGCACTGGCACGGCTGATAGGGCGCTCGCCCAAAGTCTTGACGGTCATTCGCGCCGAGCTGCGCAAAGCGTTCGAGATGGACCCGGACCACCTGTTGTTCACCGAGCCCAAGCCGCCAGCCGTGCCGTGCAAAGTCGACAGCCTGACTGAGCGGGCGCTGGCGTTGCTGGTCCTGCCGACGGTGGTGATCAACGTCAATCAATTCACCACCCTGAGCGTTAAAGATGAGCCGAACCGGCGCTTGCCTTATACGCCGCTGGAAGCACTGCGCCGTGTGATCGCGCTGAGGCTGTTTGAGCGACTGGCCCATGCGGTCAGCGTCTATTGGGACGCCCTGGCGCAGGGTTCCTGGCTCACTCGCCGGGAGCGCTGGGTTGAGTTGCACAAGGCGCTCTTTGCCGACCGGGCGTTTATGGCGCGGCAACTGGAGCAGCTATCGAGTGCGGCATTGGACATGGTTCAGGCCCTGATCGATGCCCCCACCGCCGAGGCTCGCCAGCGCGCGGGCGGGGCTTGGGCCACGCTGCAAGTGGGCCAGTTGCTGTGGCCGGGAACGCCTTCGGTAGCGATTCCCGGTGCCTTGCATATTTATCGAGAAGGCGACCCCAGCGAGGCGCCGCATGTGGTTTATCTGCCGGGAGAGGGCTGCAACTTCTACGAGTATCCGTCCTACGCGGCCCTGCAGGACGGCCTGCTGGTGTTGGACCGGTCTCGGTTCCACGCGCTCTGGCAGTGCTTGCCGCTGAGTCGGCGCAATGACTTATGCCGGCCAACCGCCTTGTCCCCGGCGCACCGCTTTGTTCGCGGCCTGCCGGTGATGGACGACGCGCTGACGCTGTGCGCCCAGGCGTTGCTGACAGGGCAATGGAGCAACGAGCTGGCTTGCGCGGTGAAGATCAATTACGCGCACGTGTTTTCTGAACAACGGCCTCGGCCTCAGCCGCTGGACGCCGAACCTTTTCTGGCACAGGTGGAGGGGGCGAGGCGGCAACTGGTCGGTGGCGCTCGGCTCGGCGTTATTGGCGATCAATTGCTCAAATGGGACCGACAACGACGCGGTGCAGAAATCATCTTCGCCAGCACGGCGTCCGGCCTGGCTCTGCGCACCGCTGAGCATCAGGTCAAACGCTACGAAAAAGCGCTGGTTGCGCTGCTGGTCCCGGACGACCCCAGCGCGGACACGCTTGCGTACCAGGTCATCGTGGCGCTGGTGAGCCAACTCAAGGCGCATGCCGAGGTGTTGAAGACACTGATGCGGGATGGGCAGCCTCGGTTTCTCGATTTGGCTTTTTGGGCCGAGCGTCCCGACGGGGCGGGTACGCCCAGGCGCGTGTCGCTGTTCATGCGCACTCAAACCGAGGCCCTGCGCTGCGAGGTTGAGTTGCAACACCGGCTCAAACTGATCAGTACGGCGCATCGCGACCTGATGATCGAAGTGGTGGAGCACCCGTCGCCCACCCAGCGCCCTGGCAGTCAGACCCAAGTACTGTCGATCGCGGTGGGCAGCGAACCGGACGCGTTTTACGCCCTCCATAACGTCTGGGTGGTGACCACGGCAGCGGCGGTAAGGCGCCCGGCGCGCCAGCTTCCGGTGGTGTTGTACGCTTTTGGAAGCGAAGGCGGGGTCAAGGCGTTTGCCGGACTGGACGCCTTGACCCAAAGCCTCAAGGCGAGCCTGAGCAGCCTTGACGACTCGGTGCTCTGGGGCTGCGTCGAGCACGATAAGCGGCGTGACTTACGCGCACATGCGGCCTGTGGAACCCTCGGCGTGCGCTACGTTGAGATCCAGGGCAAGCCTGCGCTGGCCGCTCTGAAGAAACTGCTGGGCTGCTACGACCGCTTGAAACGAAGCAGCGAAGACATCGCGCGTATTTTCAGTGAAGTGACGGATGCCGAGCTGAGCCGCTCGCTGCTAATGGTCGCGCTGGAAGAACAGCTGAATATTCCGCTCAATAACGCCCTGAGCCAGGCTCTGGCCAACATCGAGCTGCTGCGCGCGGCGGCGTCTGAAGCGAGGAAACTGCCCACTTGGTTGGCGCACGCAACACGGGCCCAGCGTAGAACCTTCAAGCGTTTGCTGCGGCTGTACCTGGGCAGCGCTTTTGCGTTTAAAGGCCGACTTGGGCAACGCCTGCCTGACCTGAACACATTCGCCCGGCGCGCGTTGATCGCCCGTTTGCGCCAGGACGGTTTCTTCCCGCCGTTGGATATCGACCAACCGTTGATTGATATGCCGGATGATGTCCACGGTGCCTTTTGTGGATGGACCAGCGTGTGTACGGCGGGTGATCGCAACATCGTGCTGACCCCAACCGCAGCGCGCACGACCTTTAGCCTGCTGCAACTGACGCTGCATAACCTGGACCCACTGGCGCCCTGGACCGCTTGGCGATTCAATCGCGCGCGCTATCTGCAACCTGAGTGGAAGCAACGCCTGAATGCCGACTACTTGACCCGTATGGTGTCCGCGCTGGATATCGGTGGTCAGTACGACACCGCGATCAACCGGGTTTTTTATCCGCGTATTGAAGCCGACCGCGAGCTCAGCAAAGGACGTATTCCCGAACTGTTGAATCGCGCCTTGCGCGCGGGCGCTGAGTATCATCTGTTCTGCGCGACTCTGCGGGGGCTGACGGCGACTGCACAAAGCGTATTCAAGACCGCGATGGCGGCCCGCACACCGCACGACCTGCTGAACAACCAGCACCAGTTGCAGCTGTACGTGGTTCATCTGGTGGGCCACACGATGCAGCATGATCGCTATATCGCAGGGATCGTGGTGGTGCATGACCGGCGCTCCGAACTGTGCCTGGTTTACTGGCCCGATGCGCCGTCGTCCCTGGTCCTGACCGAGTACGGCAGCCTGCAACGGGCCCATGCTGAATTGAACCGCATCGGCGCGCTACCGGATAACGTCAAGGCGTTGGCGCGGCAGGTCGCACCGGGCTGGGCATTCGAGGCGATCCCCCAGCCTGCGGCGGGGGGCGATGCACACGTCCAGGCTGCAAAAACGCTTAAAGCCATACCGGCTTTTTTCATGGCGAAAGGGATCTGGCGGGGGATCGAGTTTGTTCGTTCATTCAGCATCAAGCACCTGGAGCCTGCGGCGGTGCTTGAGGAGATCGAAGCCCAAACCCTTGAGCAGATCGCCAGTGATCCGCAGGACTGGCTGGCGCTTGTGGCTACGCCCCACAGCAACGCCGAGGCGTTGCTCTACCACGCCAGCGTGCTGGATTTGCAACGGCGGACTCAAGCCGCCAGCCATTCCGGCAAGGCGTTGGCGAGCTATCGAGCCCGTCGTCTGAGTGAGCAGAGCGATACCCGCGCACGGGCGGTGGTGGGGTTTTTCTCGCCGTTGTACGGGATGTTCAATGACTTCTATCAGTTGCTGTTGGTGTCGCGGCGTTATCACCGTTTCGGCGACCCCCACGATGCGCTCGATGTGGGCTTTATGAGCGCCTTTTTGGCGTTCGACCTGTTGCAGAACTTAATCCCCGGCCCAAAGAAGGTGGGCCGTGTCGGCGCCGGTATTGCACGGCCGGTGCTGAGAGGGGTGCTGGGGCGCATACAGCGTTTGCGGATGGTGGTGCACAGCGGGGTTTCCCGCACGGCACCGTCCCCCGTGACCCAGTTGAAGGCCTTGGAACGGTTCAAAATCAAGGGGGTGCCGGAGGGCGCCGTTGCATTGAAAGGGCCGGACGAGTCGGGCGTCTATGTGAAAAACGGCGAGTCCTTTGTGGCGGATGATACGCACCATTACCCCCTCTACCGGCGTGGGAACGAACCGGTATTTCGCCTGAAAAACACGCAGGTGCCGGGGCAAGACGAACTGATTTTGAACCTCCATCAGCCCAAGGAATGGTCACTCGGCGCGGACGCCCCGCAACCGGTGGCGGGCACGAGTTCCGGCGTGCTCAACCCATGGCGCGCGCCAGCGACGCCGCCGCCGCCCGACTGGTGGCCAGCGACTGCACGCGTTGCTACCGAAGACGCCATTCGCCAGTCATCCACGACGTCTAGCCACTGGTTGAATTGGCGGACCTCACTTCAGAGCCCGGATGTGACTTCTCCGGCTCCCGGGGTGTTTCATATTGCATCGGACCCGCGAGGGTTTCCCCACAATGTCCTTCGGGTGGCCCCGCCGAATACCGGCATGATGGACCCTCTGAGCGGTTATTACAGGTTGCTCCCTCAGGGTGATCAGGCGCCGTTGCACGACATCGTGTTTATCCACAGGAATGAGCCAATGGTTTCATTGGCCGGTTTTGACATTGAGCGCTGGACCGGCGTGGATATTCTGGAGCAGCCTTTTCCGGTGACACGTAGCCCTGCGGGTGAATGGCTGGTGCATGCGCGCCTGTTCGATAAGCCTTTGCCGGAGTCTGTAGGCGCGGCGTTCCCCAGCATGACGCTCTCAAGTCGAAAGTTTACCGCCGCAAGGTTGATTGAGTTGGCAGACCCATCCCGCCCGGCAACGGCCACGCATCTGCTCAATATCCGCGCGACCTTGGACAAATGGTCGCCTCCAGCACCCGCGAGGGCGGGTCAGACGGATGATTTGCTGAGAATGTTGCGGGCCACCGAAAGGGGTAAAAGAACCATTCACGTCGGTTTTGACGGCAAGGCACCGGGCTTCACTCGCGTCGATTTCAAGGTGACCGACTTGGACCCGGCGCTGCGATCCGGCGGCCGCGAGATGGGCCCTCGGCGAGACATTGCACAGTGCGCGGCGATCAAACGTGTGCTGGAACAGCAGGGGTTCAGCGTCGAGGAGCTTCTGGTAAGGCACGGCAACAAGACCACCCGTGAACTGTTCGTGACTCATCCTCTTTCCGGTTCAAACCGGGTGTACTACGTGTCCGTCCATTGGCTTGAGCTGGGGTCTATCAAGTTGGAACGCCGGCTGACGGATCGTTGGTTCAATATTGCGATCACCAATAATCCGACTTCGGTGGCGTTTGCTGCTGTCAAGAGTGCGATGAACGACAAGCGCCTGTTTCGAATCGTAGCTGGCGTCCAATGGCCTACTGTGGGGGATGCCCTTCCGAGCGTCTATTTCGCCAAAGTGAGCCCGTCCTAGCGGTTGAGCAGCGACGCGACGCCAGCGGCCCCGAACAGCCCGGCACTGGTGCGGTTGAACCAGCTCTGGCCGTTGCCGCTGCGCAAATACCGCGCCGCACCGTGGGCGCCAAGACCGTAGGCGAGCTTGCACAGCAGGTCGAGCACGGTCCAGGTGGCGATCATGACGAGCAACTGCGGCAGAAACGGCCGGTCGCTGCTGAGGAACTGCGGCAGGAAGGCGGCGAAGAACAGGATGTCCTTCGGGTTGCTGGCGCCCAGCACAAACGCGCGGCCAAACAAGGCGCGAAAACGCGGCGTGGCGACTGCCAGGGGCACCACCGCGCCCTGGGCCGGTTGGCGCGATTGCTGCCAGCTCTGCCAGGCGAGGTAAAACAGGTAGAGCGCGCCGACCATCTTCAACGCGCTGAACAACTGTTCCGACGCCAACAACAGCGCGCCCAGCCCCAGTGCCGAGGCACTCAACAGGCAGATCGAGGCAAACACGCCGCCGAGAAACGCCGGGTACGAACGGCGCAGGCCGTAGTTGAGGCTGTTGCTGATCATCAGCAAGGACAGCGGGCCGGGAATCAGGATCACGATCAACGCCGCGCCACTGAACAGCAGCCAGGTTTCCAGGTTCATTTACAGTGCTCCTTTGATGCAAAAGCCTCACCCGAGGGTGAGGCGGTTTCTTTGTGCGTTCCCGAACTACAGGAAGATAAATTTTGCGATAAAAATCGCGCACAACACCCACAGGCTGATGGAAATTTCGCGGTACTTGCCGGTGCCGGCCTTGAGCGCGACATACGTGATAAAGCCCAGGGCGATCCCGTCGGCGACCGAGAAGGTCAGCGGCATCATGATCGCGGTGACGATAGCCGGAATGCTGTCGGTGGCTTCGTCCCAGTTGATATGGGCCATGCTCGCCATCATCAGCATCGCCACATAAATCAGCGCGCCGGCGGTGGCGTAAGCCGGAATCATGCCGGCCAGCGGCGCGAAAAACATCGCCGCCACAAACAGCACGCCCACGGTCACAGCGGTCAGCCCGGTACGGCCGCCGGCGGCGACACCGGCGGCGCTTTCCACATAGCTGGTCACCGGCGGCACGCCGACCATGGCACCGAACACGCTGGAGGCGCTGTCGGCCTTCAACGCACGGGACAGGTTGTGGATCTTGCCGTCGGCGTTCACCAGCCCGGCGCGCTGCGCGACGCCCATCAGGGTCCCGGCGGTGTCGAACATGTGTACAAACAAAAAGGCAAATACCACGCTGATCATGCTCACATTGAACACACCCATCACATCCATGGCCAGCCAGGTCGGCGCCAAGCTCGGCGGGGTGGAGAGGATGCCGTTGTAGTGAACCAGGCCCAGGCCCCAGCCGGCGAGGGTCACGGCGATGATACTGATGAGGATCGCGCCGAACACCCGGTGGTAGCTGAGGATCGCGATCAGCAGGAAGCACACCGCCGCCAGCAACGGTGCCGGCTCGTGCAGCGAACCGAGCTTGATCAGGGTGGCCGGGCTTTCGACGATGATGCCGGCGGTTTTCAGGCCGATCACCCCGAGGAACAACCCCACACCGGCGCCCATCGCGTGGCGCAGGCTCACCGGAATGCTGTTGAGCAGCCATTCTCGGATGCGCGACAGCGTAAGCAGCATGAACAACACGCCGGAGATAAACACCGCACCGAGTGCCGTCTCCCAGGTGTAGCCCATGGTTCCGACCACGGTGTAGGTAAAGAACGCGTTCAAGCCCATGCCCGGCGCCAGGCCCACCGGCCAGTTGGCGTACAGGCCCATCAGCAGGCACCCCAGCGCGGCGGCGATGCAGGTGGCGACGAACGCGGCGCCGTGATCGATCCCGGCGTCGGCCATGATGTTCGGGTTGACGAAGATGATGTAGGCCATGGTGATGAACGTGGTGAGACCGGCGATCAATTCGGTCTTCACTGTGGTGCCATGCAAGCGCAGTTTGAACAGGCGTTCCAGCCAGCCAGGGTTCGTGAGGGAGAGGTCCGGCGGGGCGAGGTCCAGCGGGGCTTCGGATTTGCGGCTATCCACAGCGAGTACTCCTCAAGCATTTTATTGTTATGGTCAGCGCGCAGGCGCTGTGAGGTACTGGCGGGTTTTGTTGACTAATAGGTCAGGAACTCGCACGAAGCGAATTATGCTTTTGTATACAAATAAAGCAAATAATGTTTTCGATTGTCTGCGCAAAAAACCGATGAAAGGCTAATTCACCGCACTCAGCGCCAGATTGACCGCCAGCCAGCCGTTCACCGCTTCTTCCCCCGCCTCATTGAAGGCGCGCTGCAACAGCTTCACCTGTTCACGGCGTAACGATTGCTCGAAGCGCAGGCCTTCTGTGCTCAATTCCAGCAGGCGTTTGCGCTTGTCGGTCTCGGACGCGACGCTTTCGACGAGGTGCATTTCCTGTAATTGGCGCAGCGGCATGTTCAGCGCCTGCTTGCTCACGCCGAGCAATTCCAGCAGCTCCTTCACGTTCAGGCCGGGGTAGCGCGCGATAAAAAACACGATGCGCTGATGCACCCGGCTCAGGCCACGGCGTTCCAGCATTTCGTCGGCCTTGGCGGTGAACGCCTGGTAGCCGAAGAAGAACGCCTCCATGGCTTTTTGCTGGCTGGTCTGGTTTTTAAGGTCAAGCATATTGACGTATCCACTGAAGTCGTCGTAATTTCGGTCAACCAGTTTGACGTATTTCCCACAGGCTTTGCTACCGGTGACCCTATGGCCTTCTCAGAACGTGTTACACGCCTCAAAAGCTCCCTGATCCGTGAAATCCTCGCGGCGGCCCAGCGCCCGGAAGTGATGTCGTTCGCCGGTGGGCTGCCTGCCGAAGCGATGTTGCCTGCGTTGAACTGGGACGACATGCCGTTGAATATCGGCCAATACGGCATGAGCGAAGGCGAGCCGCAGCTGCGTGAATTGCTGGCCGCCGAGGCGCGCGCACTGGGCGTGCCATGCCAGGCCAGCCAGGTGCTGGTGGTCAGCGGCTCCCAGCAGACCCTGGACCTGGCGGCCAAGCTGTATATCGACAAGGGCACGAAAATCCTCTTGGAAGGCCCGACCTACCTGGCCGCGCTGCAGATTTTCCAACTGTTCGGCGCCGAGTGTCTCACCGTGCAACTGGAAGCCGACGGCCCGGACCTGGCCGCGCTGCGCACGAGTCTGGAACGCCACCGCCCGGCGTTCATCTACCTGATCCCGACGTTCCAGAACCCGTCGGCCGTGCGTTACAGCGAGGCCAAGCGCGAAGCCGTCGCGGCGTTGCTCGACGAGTTCGGCGTGACCCTGATCGAAGACGAACCCTACCGCGAACTGACCTTTGACGGCGGCAGTGCACAGCCCATCGCCGGCCGTCTGAAAAAGGCCAGTTGGATCTACACCGGCACCGTGTCCAAAACGTTGTTGCCCGGTTTACGCGTCGGCTATCTGATCGCCAGCCCCGACCTGTTCCCGCACCTGCTCAAGCTCAAGCAGTCGGCCGACCTGCACACCAATCGCATCGGCCAGTGGCAGGCGATGCAGTGGATCGGCAGCGAAAAGTATCAACAGCACCTGGTGGAACTGCGCAGTTTCTATCGCCAGCGCCGGGACTCATTCCAGGCCGCATTGGTGCGACATTTCAACGATCTGGCGGACTGGCAGGTGCCCCAGGGCGGATTATTCTTCTGGCTGACCTTGAAACAACCGCTCGATACCCGCACCTTGTTGGCACCTGCGCTCGATCAGAACGTCGCGTTCATGCCCGGTGAACCGTTTTTTTCCGAGCCGGACCAGCACCTTGGCTCACTGCGGCTCAATTTCAGCCATATCGACCCGTCCCGTTTGGACGAAGGTCTCAAGCGCCTGGCCGCAGTGGTCCGTCAAGCACAGCACGCGCAAGCGGCATAAGGGGAGCCCCATGTACAAGGTTTATGGCGATCACAAGTCGGGCAACTGCTACAAGGTCAAATTGATGCTCAACCTGTTGGGCATTCCGTATCAATGGGTGGATGTCGACATCCTCAACGGCGGCACCGAGACCCCTGAGTTCCTGGCCAAGAACCCCAACGGCAAGATCCCGGTGCTGGAACTTGAAGACGGCACCTGCCTGTGGGAATCCAACGCGATCCTCAACTTCCTCGCCGATGGCAGCGAGTTTCTGCCCACCGAACCGCGCCTGCGCACCCAGGTGTTGCAGTGGCAGTTCTTCGAGCAGTACAGCCATGAGCCGTATATTGCGGTGGCGCGGTTTATCCAGCTGTATTTGGGCATGCCGCAGGATCGCCTCGACGAATACACCACCAGTCACAAGGGCGGCTACAAGGCGTTGAAGGTGATGGAGCGTCAGTTGCAAAGCACGCCGTACCTGGTGGGCGAGCAGTATTCGATTGCCGATATTGCGTTGTATGCCTATACCCACGTGGCGCATGAGGGCGGTTTTGACTTGACGCCTTACCCGGCCGTGCAGGCGTGGCTGAAGCGTGTGGCCAGCCATCCCAAACATGTGGCCATGCTTGACTGACTCACTCGGTCAACTGTGGGAGGGGGCTTGCTCCCGATAGGGCCGTGTCAGTCACCTGATGCATGACTGAACCACCGCTATCGGGAGCAAGCCCCCTCCCACATTTAATTCAGCGGTGTGTTGGATAATTGCTCATGCAGTAAGTCGAAACAGCGCTGCGCCGCCGGGCTCAGGCCTATCCCGCTGCGACTGATCAGCCCGATCTCCCGGTTAACGCCGGGATGGTCGATGGTGATGCGCTTCAACCCCTCCAGGCTGTCCGCCGCCGATTCCGGCAGCACACTGATCCCCAGCCCCTGACGCACCAGTGCCAGTACGGTCGACATGTAATTGGCCTCCATGCCTGCGTTCATCGTCAGGCGTGTCTCATCAAATAGCGCCTCGACGTGCTCGCGCACGCTGCTGTCGCGCCCGGTCAGGATGATCGGCTGATCCGCCAGTTGCTCCAGGGTCAACGCCCGATGGCGGGCGAGCGGATGATCCCGCGGTACAAACGCGCATAACCGATCATTGAGCACCGGCACAAACGCCAGCCCGTGGCTCAGTCGTGCGCGCACGCCAATGCCGAAGTCCACCTCGCCCGAGCGCACCTGGGCATGAATGCGATGGGCCACCAAATCGTGCAGGCGCACGTCGATCCCGGCGAAGTGTTCGCGAAACAGGCGCAGCGCGGGCGGCAGGGCGCCTGCGCAGACCGAGGGCAGGGCGGCGATAGTCACCACGCCCCGGCGCAGGGCGGCGAGGTCGCGGGAGCCGGTGACGATGTTGTCCAGGTCGAGCAGCAGTTTTTCCATCGGCCCGCGCGCCTCCTGGCCGGCGGCGGTGATGCTCACATGCCGCGGGCTGCGGTCGAGCAGGGCGACGCCGAGCCAGTCCTCCAGTTGCTGAACTTGCACGGTGAGCGCGGACGGCGACAGGTGCAGTTCGTTGGCCGCCTTGGTAAAGCTGCCGGTGCGCGCAACGGCGAGGAAGGCTTGGATGTGTTGGATTGAATTCTTCATTTTGTTTTTCCGAACACTAACTGGTGAATATTCCAATTTACAAAGTCTAACGCGCTTCCAATACTCCAGGGAAAACAATAACCGGCCACAAAGGCCGCTCTGGAGTAACCCATGCTCGCTACCCTGGGTGTCATTACCATCCTTTGCTTGCTCGCTGCCGTCATGAGCAAACGCCTCTCGCCCCTGGTGGCGCTGATTGCCTTACCGATTATCGCCGCGCTGCTCGGCGGGTTCGGCCTGCAAACCAGTGCCTTCGTCATTACCGGTATCAAGAACGTCGCCCCGGTGGTGGGCATGTTTGTGTTCGCGATCCTGTTTTTCGGGATCATGACCGATGCCGGAATGCTGGACCCCATCATTGATCGCATCCTGCGCACAGTAGGGACGCGCCCTACACGCATTGTCGTTGGCACCGCGACCCTGGCCCTGCTGGTCCACCTGGACGGCTCCGGCGCGGTGACGTTTCTGGTGACGGTGCCGGCGATGCTGCCGCTGTATACGCGGCTGGGCATCGACAAACGCATCCTCGCCTGCGTCTGCGCGATGGCCGCCGGGGTCAACTTCCTGCCGTGGACCGGCCCGGTGCTGCGCTCGTCGGCGGCGTTGCATGTGCCGGTGGCGGACCTGTTCCAGCCACTGATCCCGGTGCAGATCGTCGGCTTGATCTTCGTCTTCGCCTGCGCCTGGTGGCTTGGCCATCGAGAAGAAAAACGCTTGGGCCTGGGCGCCGGTTCGACGGTGGACGCCATGCCGCAACGGGTGCTCAGCGACGACGACATCAAGCTGCGTCGCCCACGGCTGTTCTGGGTCAACCTGCTCCTGACCGTGCTGGTCATGGTGGTGATGATTGCCGGCTGGGTCGACCCGGTGGTGATGTTCATGCTCGGTACCGTGGTCGCGCTGTGCATCAACTACCCGAATGTCGACGCCCAGCGCGCGCGCATTGATGCCCATGCAAAAACGGCCCTGACCATGGCCAGTATCCTGCTCGCCGCCGGGGTGTTCACCGGCATCATGCAAGGCACCGGCATGCTCAAGGCGATTGCCGAAGTGGCGGTGGCGCAGATTCCGGCCGGCCACGGCAAGTTGATCCCGGCGGTGGTGGGCTTTATTTCCATGCCGCTGAGCATGTTGTTTGACCCCGATTCCTACTATTTCGGCGTGATGCCGGTGATCGCCGAAGTCGGCAAGGCCCTCGGCGTCGACCCCCTGCAAGTGGCCCAGGCCTCGTTGCTCGGCGTACACACCACCGGTTTCCCGGTCAGCCCGCTGACCCCCGCGACCTTCCTGTTGGTGGGCCTGTGCAAGATCGAACTGGCCGATCACCAGCGCTTCACCATTCCGTTTCTGTTCGCCGCGTCGGTGTTGATGACCCTGACTGCGTTGCTCTTGGGAGTGTTTTGAGATGAAAACCTTGCGCATCGGTTCCGGCGCCGGCTACTCCGGCGACCGTATCGAACCTGCCGTGGAACTGGCCGAACAGGGTGACCTGGATTATCTGGTCTTCGAATGCCTGGCCGAACGCACCATCGCCTTGGCGCAACAGGCGCGCATCAGCGATCCGCAGGGCGGTTATGACCCGCTGCTGAGTGAACGCATGCGCCGGGTGCTGCCCTTTGTCGGCGAGCATGAAGGTCGCCGGCGCTTGCGGGTGATCACCAATATGGGCGCGGCCAACCCGGTGTCGGCGGCCCGTGAAGTGCGGCGCATCGCCAGCGAACTGGGCCTGGCCCTCAAGGTCGTGGCGGTGGTGGGCGATGATGTGCTCGACGTGTTGCGCCCCGAGCAGGTACTGGATAACGGCCAGACCCTTGGCTCGCTGGGCGCGCGGCTGATTTCCGCGAACGCCTACCTGGGCGTCGATGGCATTCTGGATGCGTTGCGCGCCGAGGCCGATGTGGTGATCACCGGGCGTGTTGCCGACCCCTCGTTGTTCCTGGCGCCGCAGATGTTTGAGTTTGGTTGGGCGGCGCACGATTGGCCGCGCCTGGGGCGGGGCACGCTGGTCGGGCATTTGCTCGAATGCGCGGGGCAGGTCAGCGGTGGTTATTTCGCCGATCCCGGGTTCAAGGACGTGGACGACTTGGCGCGCCTGGGCTTCCCCTTGGCCGAGATCGATGCCGAGGGCAACGCCGTGATCACCAAAGTGAGCGGGTCTGGCGGGCGCGTTAGCCGCGCCACGTGTGCTGAGCAACTGATCTACGAAGTGCATGACCCGGCTGCATACCTGACGCCGGATGTCACCGCCGACTTTTCCCACGTGAGCTTTGTCGAGGAAAGCGTCGACCGAGTACGCGCCCAGGGCGCTGCCGGACGGGCGCGGCCGGAGCGGCTGAAAGTCAGCGTGGGATATCTGGACGGTTGGATCGGCGAGGGGCAGATGTCTTACGGCGGACCGGGTGCCGTCGCACGCGCCCAGCTGGCGCGGGAGGTGGTGCTCAAGCGTCTGGAACTGATGGGGGTGAAGATGCAGGACGTGCGCGCCGAGTTGATTGGCATGGACTCGCTGCATGGTCCGCGCAGCAGCGTCGAGCCGTGGGAAGTGCGCCTGCGCGTGGCCGCGCGCTGTGAAGAGCGCAGCGAAGCGGTGCGGGTCGGCAATGAAGTGGAAACCCTCTACACCAACGGCCCATCCGGCGGCGGCGGTGCCAGCAAGAGCGTGCGCCAGGTGGTTGCGGTGGCATCGTTGTTGTTGCCGCGTGACGCAGTCAACCCGAGGATCGAAGCATGAAGCTGCATACCCTGGCCCATTCCCGCACCGGGGATAAGGGCGACACCTCGAATATCTCGATCATTGCCTATCGCGCCGAGGATTATCCGCTGCTCTGCGAACAGCTCACCGCTGAGCGTGTGGCGGCGTTCTTCGCCGGTTTGTTGGAACCGGGTGCGGCGCCGGTACGGCGCTATGAGTTACCCAATGTTCAGGCGCTGAACTTCGTGTTGCCGGGGATCTTGCGCGGCGGCGTGACCCGCTCGCTGGCGCTGGATGCCCATGGCAAATGCCTGGGTTCGGCATTGCTGGATCTGGACCTGGATTTGCCGACACCGAACTGAATGTGGGAGGGGGCTTGCCCCCGATGAGGGAGTGTCAGTCGTCGAATACATCAACTGACACTCCGCTATCGGGGGCAAGCCCCCTCCCACAGTGGATCGGCGCAGGTCTGTCAGGCCGCAGCGAAACGCTTGTCCAGGTAATCGATGATCACCTTGGTTGCCGGGGATCTTGCGCGGCGGTGTGACCCGCTCGCTGGCGCTGGATGCCCATGGCAAATGCCTGGGTTCGGCATTGCTGGATCTGGACCTGGATTTGCCGACACCGAACTGAATGTGGGAGGGGGCTTGCCCCCGATGAGGGAGTGTCAGTCGTCGAATACATCAACTGACACTCCGCTATCGGGGGCAAGCCCCCTCCCACAGTGGAACTGCGCAGGTCTGTCAGACCGCAGCGAAACGCTTGTCCAGGTAATCGATGATCACCTTGGTTGCCGGGGATCTTGCGCGGCGGCGTGACCCGCTCGCTGGCGCTGGATGCCCATGGCAAATGCCTGGGTTCGGCATTGCTGGATCTGGACCTGGATTTGCCGACACCGAACTAAATGTGGGAGGGGGCTTGCCCCCGATGAGGGAGTGTCAGTCGTCGAATACATCAACTGACACTCCGCTATCGGGGGCAAGCCCCCTCCCACAGTGGAACTGCGCAGGTCTGTCAGACCGCAGCGAAACGCTTGTCCAGGTAATCGATGATCACCTTTGAGTCATACATCCAGGTGGTCTGGCCATTCTCTTCGATGCGCAGGCACGGCACTTTGATCTTGCCGCCTTGCTCCAGCAGGGCCTGGCGATCCTGTTCGTTGTTCTTCGCATCCTTCAACGCTACCGGCACATTCAGGCGGTGCAGGGTGCGGCGGGTCTTCACGCAGAACGGGCAAGCGTGGAACTGATACAGGGTCAGCTCTTTGGCGGCCGCGTTGACCTGCGCCTGCTGCTCGGCGGGGCGCTGTTTTTTGCGTGGGCGGGTAATGTAGTCGCCCGCGATGATGACGTGGCCGAGGCCCACTCGAAGTGCTTTGACGAACATGGCTGAAACCTCTTGCCCAGAACAGAGGGCCGCATCTTACTTGATTTACGGGGGCGAAAAAAAACCGGCGATGAACGCCGGCTTTTTCCTACCCAACCGGTTACTTGATCAGGCTGAGGAACTCGCTGCGGGTGGACGCGTTTTCGCGGAACTCACCCAGCATCACCGAGGTGATCATCGACGAGTTCTGTTTCTCCACACCGCGCATCATCATGCACATGTGCTTGGCTTCGATCACCACGGCCACGCCCAGGGCGCCGGTCACTTGCATCACGGCATCGGCGATCTGGCGGCTGAGGTTTTCCTGGATCTGCAGGCGGCGCGCATACATGTCGACAATCCGCGCGACTTTCGACAGGCCCAACACTTTGCCGCTCGGGATATACGCGACGTGGGCCTTGCCGATAAACGGCAGCAGGTGGTGTTCGCACAGCGAGTACAACTCGATGTCCTTGACCAGCACCATTTCGCTGTTGTCGGAGCTGAACAAGGCACCGTTGGTGACTTCTTCCAGTGTCTGTTCATAGCCGCGGCAAAGGTACTGCATCGCCTTGGCGGCACGCTTTGGCGTGTCGAGCAGGCCCTCGCGGGTAACGTCCTCGCCGAGTTGGCCGAGGATCGCCGTGTAATTCTGTTCCAGGGACATGAAACTACCTGTGGGATTTTCGCAAAGCGCAAGGGTACGGTGGCCGACACATCGCTGCAAGCCTGACGATGGCACTTGTTACTCGTCGCGCCCTTCCATCATGGTGCGCTTGAGCATCACGTACACCGCGCCCGCGCCACCATGGCGGGCCTGGCAAGAGGTAAAGCCGAGCACCTGGACATGCTGGCGCAGCCAGGTGTTGACGTGGCTCTTGATCATCGGCCGCTTGCCGTCCAGGCGCACGGCCTTGCCGTGGGTGACGCGCACGCAGCGGATTTCGAACTTGGTGGCTTCGGCGAGGAATGCCCAGAGGGTTTCCCGGGCTTTTTCCACATTCATACCGTGCAGGTCGAGGCTGCCTTCGAACGGAATCTGGCCGACCTTGAGCTTGCGCATCTGGCTTTCCTGCACGCCGTCGCGGGCCCACATCAACTCGTCTTCGGGGCCGACGTCGATGACGAACTGGTCCGACAGACCGTCCACGGTGGTGGCATCGGTGCGCACGGTCGCGGCCTGGCGCAGCTTGGCGATCTGCGCCCGGTCAGTCTTGGGTTTGCCGGTCTCGGCGCGGTCGTGCTTGATCGGCTTGACGCCGCGCAGCTCGTTTTTGAACAGGGAAAAATCGTCGTCTTGCATGTCAGCCTCCGCGAGGGGCGGGCAGTTTACCTAAATCGCGGCGGCCGGGGCGCAGGAAACGCTATCCAAGCGCCATCAGTCGTGCTTTTTCATCAAGTGCGAGGCGATGTTCAGCTCCAATGGCTGGCGCATCCGGCGCCGGCTACGGCGCCACAACCACACGCCGAACCACAGCACCAACAGGCCGATCACCAACAGAATCGCCGAGCCGCCGGGGCTGGTATTCAGTTCGCCCAGCGCCGGGGAATGCCCCGACAAGCCAGCGCCACCGGCGACCGCCAGCAGCACACCTATTATCGCCAGCAGCGCGGCAATGCCGGTTGCCAGGCGCAGACGCCAGTTGCTCCGGCCCTTGGGGCGCAAGCGACGAGCATCAAAACCATCGGATATCTTCATTCCGACCTTTCCTCCAGGGTATCGGCCCTTCGACCGGAAGATACACAGGTTGTTCCTGTGCCAGAGGTAATTGCAGCAAATGACAGGCATTTGCAGATGAGCGGGGCCTCGAATCGGCCGCTCCGCTCATCCCAGGGCAATCAGATCAGGTCTTTGGTCAAGGCGAGGGTGGCGAAGTTGTCGGCCATGATGGCCATTTCGGTTTGTTGCACGTGCTCGGCACTCAGGACGCCGCCCTTGTAAGGCAGATCGCGCGTGGCGCAGGCGTCTTCCACCAGGGTGCAACGAAAGCCCAGGTTCTTGGCGGCGCGCACGGTGGTGCTGACGCTGGAGTGGCTCATGAAACCGCAGACGATCAGGTCCAGGGGACCGAGGTCCTGCAGGTGTTTTTCCAGGCCGGTGCCGTGGAACGCGCTGGGCAGCAGTTTACCGATGATGGTTTCGTCGCCCATAGGCTCCAGGCCGGGAATGAACTCGCCGCGCTCGCCTTGTGGGTCAAACAGGCCGCCCACGGTGCCCAGGTGGCGCACATGCACAATCGGGCGACCGGCGTTGCGCGCCGCGGCGACCAGTTGCTTGATATTGCCGACCGCCGCGTCCATGCCCGTGAGGGCGAGTGGACCGCTGAGGTATTCCTTCTGCGCATCGATGATCACGAGGGTCGCATGGCTGAGATTGGCCGCCGCGTAACCTCGACCGCTGATTTGAAACATCGTCTTTGGAACGGACATTCTGGGGGCTCCTGTGAGGGGGGCTTTTGCGCCATTGTCCACTGGCTGAGCGGTTCTGTGAATCGCTACCATCGTAAGCTACGCCGTTGCTGGCGTGCAGCCATGTCAAGAGGTGCGCTTGTTTGACGCGATGATGGCAATTTGGATGAAATCCGGCATACGGCTGAAGCTTTTCGTACATCGTCGGTACAGACGAAGGCTGTTAGAATCGCCAGTCGTTTTTTCCAGGAGTCTGCCCCCGTGATCACTTCCCGCCTGCGCACCTTGCGCGACCATATCCGTTGGGCTGTCAGCCGTTTCCATGGGGAAGAGCTGTTTTTCGGGCACGGTACCGACAATGCCTGGGACGACGCGCGGCAATTGGTGCTCGGCGCCTTGCATCTGCCCTGGGAAATTGCCGACAGCTACCTCGACTGCAACCTGGAAGAAGAGGAAGTTGCCAACCTGCAACGGCTGCTCCACCGTCGCATCCATGAGCGGGTGCCGACAGCCTACCTGATTGGCGAAGCCTGGTTCTGCGGCATGTCGTTTATCGTTGACGAGCGCGTGCTGATCCCACGCTCACCGATCAGCGAACTGATCGAAAACCGCTTCGAACCCTGGCTGGCCCAGCCGCCGGCACGCATTCTCGACCTGTGTACCGGCTCTGGTTGCATCGGCATCGCCTGTGCCTACGAGTTCCAGGACGCCGAAGTGGTGTTGGGAGACGTGTCGTTTGAAGCGTTGGAAGTGGCCAACCAGAACATTGAGCGCCATGGCGCCGACGAGCATGTGTATACCGTTCAGGGTGATGGCTTTGATGGTCTGCCAGGCCAGCGCTTCGATTTGATCGTGTCCAACCCGCCGTATGTGGACGCTGAAGACTTCGCCGACATGCCGGACGAGTACCAGCACGAACCGGAACTGGGCCTGGCCTGCGGCGACGATGGCTTGAACCTGGTACGGCGGATGCTGGCCGAAGCGGCGGACCACCTGACCGAGAAGGGCTTGTTGATCGTCGAAGTGGGCAACAGCCAGGTGCATGTCGAGGCGCTGTACCCGGAAGTGGACTTCGCGTGGCTGGAGTTCCAGCGCGGCGGGCACGGGGTGTTCATGCTCACGGCGGAGCAGTGCCGCAACCATCAGGCGGTATTTACTGCCAGGGTTTAACCGACCGCTCTGACGAAACCGCTTTTAAATGTGGGAGGGGGCTTGCCCCCGATGAGGGCGTGTCAGTCACTGAATGCATTGACTGATGCACCGCTATCGGGAGCAAGCCCCCTCCCACCTGTTCATCAGGTTCTTGCCGTTGGATTACCGGTGGGTGGCAATCCAGATCAACAACCCCGCCTGAAACACGGTAAACGCCACCAAACAGGTGATGGTGAAGCGCAGCCCGCTGTCCTCACGCTTGAACTTGGTGACCTTTTCCTCTTCCTTGCGCAGCTTCACTTCCTGCTCCATCAGGTTCTGCTCGGCCTGTTGCAGCATTTGCGCGGCTTCAAGGATTTCCACGAACTGCACTTTTTCGGTGTTCCAGCTATCGAGCACCTCGCTGACCTTGCCGGGCTGCACGCTGCCCTTCAGATGTTGCACGTCGGCGTAGGCCACATCAAAACCCTGGATACGCAAGAAATGATCGCGGCGCAGGCGTGTGGCTTCGTTTAGGGCGTCCTTGTTGGCCAGGTCCACCCCGTCGACGCGGTAGTGCGACCACTTCTTCTTTGCCCACGCGGCGCCTTGGGCGACCAGGAAACGGCCGATGCCACGGTTGGCCGGTTCGATTTCCAGGCTATTGCCCGGGCCGAAATGCACACGGTGTTTATCGTGATCGACCCAGATATCCAGGTGATTCTGCTCGCGGCGCACCCGTTGGCCCGGCAACTGGATGACCATGCGCAGCAGGCTTTGATGGTGGTCATGGCGCTCGACATAGCCAAATTGCACAAACCGCAAGGGCCGTACCCCGGTGGCGCGGTCGGTGGTCAGAGGCGCCAGACGCAGCATTTTGAAATGTTCGGCCTGCACGTCCGCCCACGGCAGGGGCGCCGCGTCGACGACCTCGGTGTGTTCCGCCGGGGTGTCGGCGGTAGGTTCTGGTGTTGCTTCGGTGTTAGTCATGCGGCGCGATCCTGTCCAAGCCCAGCCAGTTGACAGGCTTTTTGCTGTCGACGTTGGGCTTATCGGCCGTTTTTCCCAGTACTGGAGGCAATTAGTCGGTTAACGGGGTTGAAGTCCGTCGATAAAGCGCACCAGGCGGGTTCCCAGCTCGGCGGCGAGGGGTAATTGCGGGTCGTTGTACGACTCCAACTGTTGCTTCACCTCGTTGGGCACGATGCGCATCACATGGTTCATGCCTTCGATCACCGTCAGTTCGGCATCGGGCTTGGCGTTCTTCAATTGCCGGGCATCGCCCACACCCACCTGGAAATCGTTGGTGCCCTGGATGATCAGTGCCGGCATGCGCAACTTGGCAAAGGCGGCCGAGGGGTCGGCGCGAAACAGGTTGATCAGATACGGCTGCACGCCGGGTCGGAAAATGCCCAGCAGTGGGTCAGGCACATCGGCATCCACTTGGCCTGCCTTGAGGTGGTCGAGGATTTCATTGCTGCGCAACTGCAGGGCCGGGGGGAGATGACCGGCCAGTTGCTGGCGGATCACCTGGTCGACCGGGCGGGCGCTGCCGGACAGGGAAATCACCCCGGCCGGGTCGAGTTGCGGTGCCGCCAGCGCAGCCACCAGCGCGCCTTCGCTATGGCCCAGTACGATCAGCGGGCCCATGCGCTTGTCGGCTTTGAGCAACTTGCCCCAGGCCACGGCGTCGGCCACGTAGGCGTCGAGGGTCAGGTTGCGTTCATCGGGGGTGGCGGCCAGGCTGGCCGCCACGCCGCGCTTGTCGTAGCGCACGCTGGCGATGTTATGCCGAGCCAGGACCCAGGCCAGGCGCTTGAGACTGTCGTTGCGCGCGCCGTCGGCACTGTTGCCGTTGCGGTCGGTCGGGCCGGAGCCGGCAATGATCAGCACCACCGGCACCGGTTTGTCGGACTGCGGCAGCAGCAACGAGCCGAACAGCTCGCCGCTGCCAGTGTCGAGGCTGATGGGGCGTTGCAACACCACGGGAGAAGCGGCATGGGCTACGGCAGTCAACAGGGAGAGGGTAAACAGCAAAACTCGAAACATCATCGCGCCATCATTCAGGAGGTGCCGGTTCGACCAACGTCTACCGGTAAGGTTTCGAGGATGAACTAGTCGGTTGGCCCGCGTATACTGGCGAGCTTGGTTATCACTGCTGAGTGATTACAACTGATTTCACGGAGCGCCCTGCATGTCCGGCAATACCTTCGGCAAGCTGTTCACTGTCACCACCGCGGGCGAAAGCCATGGCCCGGCGTTGGTCGCCATTGTCGACGGCTGCCCGCCCGGCCTCGAGCTGTCCCTGGAAGACCTGCAGCGTGACCTCGACCGCCGCAAGCCCGGCACCAGCCGCCACACCACGCAGCGCCAGGAACCCGATGAAGTCGAGATCCTCTCCGGCGTGTTCGAAGGCCGCACCACCGGCTGCGCCATCGGCCTGCTGATCCGCAACACCGACCAGAAGTCCAAGGACTACTCGGCGATCAAGGACCTGTTCCGCCCGGCCCACGCCGACTACACCTACCACCACAAATACGGCGAACGCGACTACCGTGGCGGCGGCCGCAGCTCGGCCCGCGAAACCGCGATGCGCGTGGCCGCCGGTGCCATCGCCAAGAAATACCTGGCGACCCAGGGCATCGTTATCCGTGGCTACATGAGCCAGTTGGGCCCGATCGAAATCCCGTTCAAGACCTGGGACAGCGTCGACGACAACGCCTTTTTCTGCCCGGACCCGGACAAAGTGCCTGAGCTGGAAGCCTATATGGACCAGTTGCGCCGCGACCAGGATTCCGTCGGGGCGAAAATCACCGTGGTCGCCGAGGGCGTGAAACCGGGCCTCGGCGAGCCGATCTTCGACCGCCTGGACGCTGAACTGGCCCACGCGCTGATGAGCATCAACGCCGTCAAAGGCGTGGAAATCGGCGCCGGGTTCGCCTGCGTGTCCCAGCGCGGCACCGAGCATCGTGATGAAATGACCCCGCAGGGCTTCCTCAGCAACAATGCGGGCGGCATCCTCGGCGGTATTTCCTCCGGTCAGCCGATCGTTGCGCACCTGGCGCTCAAGGCCACGTCGAGCATCACCACTCCGGGCCGTTCGATCGATGTATACGGCAACCCGGTGGACGTGATCACCAAGGGCCGCCACGACCCGTGCGTCGGCATCCGCGCCACGCCGATCGCGGAAGCGATGATGGCCATCGTGTTGATGGATCACCTGCTGCGCAACCGTGGGCAAAACGCCGATGTGCGCGTGAGTACCCCGGTGCTGGGCCAGCTGTGACGGTGTGTGGCGAGCGAGCTTGCTCGCGCGGGGCCGCGAAGCGGCCCCTTGCATGACGCCAGCCCTCCCGTACTGGCGACTCTCCAGCTTCTACCTCTTCTACTTCGCCCTGCTGGGGGCAACGGCGCCGTTCCTGGCGCTGTACTTCGATCACCTGGGGTTCTCCAGCGCGCGTATCGGCGAGCTGGTGGCCATCCCCATGCTGATGCGCTGCGTGGCCCCCAATCTGTGGGGCTGGCTGGGCGACTACACCGGCCGGCGCCTGGCCATCGTGCGCTTTGGTGCGGTATGTACCCTGGTGAGTTTTGCGCTGATTTTCGTCAGCAAGACCTACGCCTGGCTGGCCCTGGTCATGGCCCTGCATGCGTTTTTCTGGCATGCGGTGCTGCCGCAGTTTGAAGTGATCACCCTGGCCCACCTGCACCAGCAGACCTCGCGCTATAGCCAGATCCGCCTGTGGGGCTCCATCGGGTTCATCCTCACGGTGGTGATCATGGGTCGCCTATTCGACTGGCTGAGCCTGGATATTTACCCGGTGGTGGTCGTGGTGATCATGGCCGGGATCATCGCTGCCAGCCTGTGGGTGCCGAACGCGCAGCCCGCGAACCACGGCCCGCGCCTGGCCGGCGAAGGCTTCCTCAAGCAGTTGCGCAGCCCCGGCGTCCTGGCGTTTTATGCCTGCGTGGCGCTGATGCAAATGAGCCATGGTCCGTATTACACCTTTCTCACCCTGCACCTGGAGCACTTGGGCTACAGCCGTGGCGTGATCGGCATGCTGTGGGCCCTCGGGGTGGTGGCGGAAGTGTTGATGTTCCTGGGCATGAGCCGCATCCTCACGCGCTTTTCGCTGCGCCGGGTGTTAATGGCGAGTTTCCTGTTGGCGGCGCTGCGCTGGTTGCTGCTGGGCGCGTTCGCTGAGTTTTTCTGGGTGCTGCTGTTGGCGCAGGTGATGCACGCGGCCACCTTCGGCAGCTTTCATGCGGCGGCGATTGCCTTTGTGCAGCGCAGCTTCGGCGCCCGCCAGCAAGGCCAGGGCCAGGCGTTATACGCGGCCTTGGCCGGCACCGGCGGTGCGCTGGGTGCGTTGTATTCCGGTTACAGCTGGAACCTGTTGGGGCCGACCCTGACCTTCAGTATCGCCAGCGTTGCGGCCCTGGCCGCCGCCCTTATCATCGGCTTTCGATTGCACGAGCAGAACCAAGGAACTGTCCTATGAGTTATGTAGCTGTTTACCACGTCGCCACACCGGATACCCCGAACAAAGTCCTGACCCACTTCGAGGATGTCGTGTCGACCCTGGCCGAGCATGGCGTGCGATTCGAGCGCTGGCAGCCCGGCATTATTGAAAAAGGCGCGAACGACGCCGCCATGATCGCGGCGTACCGGTCGCAGATCGACGCCCTCGGCTATGCCTGCGTCGAGGTGCTGCGTGTCCCTGGCGATCCTGCGCAGAAGGCGGCATTGCGCGATCAGCTCCTCGCCGAGCGCCGTTGCAGCGAAGATGACGTGCGCTTTTTCATCGCCGGCCAAGGCCTGTTTGCCTTGCACATTGGCGACTATGTGTACGGCGTGCGCTGTGAGAAAAATGACCTGCTGGTGATCCCGGCCGGCATGCCTCATTGGTTCGATATGGGCGAGAACCCACATTTTGTGACGTTGCGCCTGTCCCATACGGCAAACGGCGGGGTGCCTGAGTTCACTGGGGACGATATCGCTGCCGGTTTCCCAGGGATGGATGACTAGTCTTAACCGACTTGAATGTTCAACCCCGGCAAGTTGGAATTTTTTGTGGGAAGAGGCTTATTTATCTGTAAGGCCTGGCTGTTTATCACCGGCCTTACGCTTTAACGCTCTCCATTATGTAACTCTCTCCGGCCTCAATGTTTATGTCGCCTGTCAATAGGAGGAATCCGAAAGGCGATAAGCATCAGCCAATAATAAGGAGAGAAAGCGATGAGTGATCCAGAGGCGTCAGATACGCCGTTCAGCGTGCCCACCGATGTCAGAAAGCGCCTGGCCCTGTCCGGCAAGCCTCTGACCCCGACCGAATTGGAGATCTTGCGCTGGGCCTCCGAAGGCAAGACGATCTGGGAAATCAGCCGGATTCGTGAAACGTCCCAAGCCGCGGTGAAATTCCACCTACGTAACATCTACGGCAAGTTACAAGTCAACAATCGTGTACAGGCGATGAATGAAGCGGCCCGCTTGGGCCTGTGTTGAGTGCATAAAAAAGGGCCGCGACGCTTAATGGCGTCGCGGCCCTTTTTATGTGGCTTATGCCGAGTGGTAAGTCGGCAGGGCAAAGCGGTTCTGGCTTTGCAGCATCGAAATCTGCGGCAGGTCGCTGGCTTGTTCGGCCAGGTCGCGGCGAATGGCGCTGATCACCCAGGTGAGTTGATCGGCCGTGTGCAACTGTTGGTAGGAGATCGAACGCTTGACCTGCTTACCTTCGCTGTTGCACAGGGTCAACAGGATACCGCCGTCCGGGCGTGGCTGAGTGGTGACGTCGTATTGGGAGAATACTGAGGCGAATTTATCTTGGATCAGGCTCATGTCTATCAGCTCCGTTGGCTCAAGTTGGCAAGCATGGAGTGATAGGTGCAGTGATTGTGCCACCTCACAGATTTATAAGAAGTCTTTAATAATCAATGAGTTGTAAAAAATATGGATTTTTGATTTCGTGCAATTTGCATGAGTGGCCATCATGCATCCTGCATTTTGCGCTATTCGATCCGGACAGGCGGGCGCATCGTTACTCATAAGGACTGTGGATGTGTCGCTAAATTCCCTGTTTGCCGGTTGCCGGCCTTGGATACAAAACATTTCAAATCCCGCGTGTACAGCCTAAGAACGGCTGGCGTATTTTTCCGTGAGCATTTGCCTTGCTGCCTACAAAAGCGCCGGAGTTTCTGGCCTCCACGAAGAATAAGAAAAAGGACGTTCCTTCATGACCCCTCCGCAAAACGACATGATTACCTGGAGCATGCTGCTGCGTAAGGTGCCCGCCATCGTCCGGGCCTTGCCTCGGGTGGTCCGCGGCATGCGTGCCGCCAATGTCACCGATCCCGCGCAGCCCTGTGGCCTGGGCTGGCATTTCGAGCAAGCGACCCTGCGCAACCCTGACGGTGCTGCGTTGTTGTATGGCGACAGCGTGCTTAGTTACCGCGACGCCAATCAGCGTGCGAACCGCATCGCCCATCACTTGCACAGCCAGGGCATCCGCAAAGGCGATGTAGTCGCGTTGTTTATTGAAAATCGCCCCGAATTGCTGCTCAACGTGCTGGCCGTGGCCAAGCTCGGCGGCATCTGCGCCATGCTCAATACCTCGCAAACCCAGGCGGCGCTGGTTCACAGCCTGAATCTGGTCAACCCGGTGGCGATTGTGGTGGGGGCGGAATTGGTGGCGGCCTACACGGCGGTGCGCGAGCAAGTGGCGATCGAGACGGACCGCACCTGGTTTGTCGCGGATCAACACAGCAGCGCCGTGCCCGCTGGCTATGTCGACCTGATGGCCGCCAGCGCCGAGTGCGCGGTGGACAACCTGGCCAGCTCCCGGCAGATCTTTTTCAACGACCCGTGCTTCTATATCTACACCTCCGGCACCACAGGCTTGCCCAAGGCCGGCATCATGAAACATGGCCGCTGGACCAAAACCGCCGTCAGCTTCGGCAGCATCGCCCTCGACATGGGCCCCGCCGACGTCCTGTATTGCACTTTGCCGCTGTACCACGCCACTGGCCTTTGCGTGTGCTGGGGCTCGGCGATTGTCGGCGCGTCGGGGTTCGCGATTCGCCGCAAATTCAGCGCCAGCCAGTTCTGGGACGATGTGCGCAAGTTCAACGCCACCACCCTGGGTTATGTCGGTGAGCTGTGCCGTTACCTGCTCGACCAACCCGTCAACGTCCAGGATCGTGACAACCGGGTGACCAAGATGGTCGGCAATGGCCTGCGGCCCGGCGTGTGGGCGCAGTTCAAGCAACGCTTTGGCGTCGAGCATATCTGTGAACTGTATGCCGCGAGTGACGGCAATATCGGCTTCACCAATGTGTTGAATTTCGACAACACCATCGGCTTCTGCCTGCAGCACTGGGCCCTGGTGGACTACGCCCACGACAGCGGTGAGCCACTGCGTGGCGCCGATGGCTTCATGCGTAAGGTGCAAACGGGCGGGCAGGGCCTGTTGCTGGCCAGGATCGATGAAACGGCGCCGTTCGACGGCTACACCGACCCGGAAAAGAACCGCAAGGTGGTGCTGACCGACGTGTTCGAAAAGGGCGACCGTTACTTCAATACCGGCGATCTGCTGCGCAGCATCGGTTTTGGCCATGCGCAATTTGTCGATCGCCTGGGGGATACCTATCGCTGGAAAGGTGAAAACGTCTCCACCACCGAGGTCGAGAACATCCTGCTGCAACACCCGCAGATCGCCGAAGTGGTGGCCTACGGTGTCGAGATCGAAAACACCAATGGCCGCGCCGGCATGGTCGCCATCACCCCCAGCGAATCCCTGGCCGCCCTGGATATGCGCGAGTTGTTGCAATTCGCCCATGGCCAGTTGCCGCACTATGCGGTGCCGCTGTTCCTGCGGATCAAGATGAAGATGGAGACGACGGGCACGTTCAAGTACCAGAAAGTGCGGCTCAAGGAGGAAGCGTTCGACCCGGACAAGGCGGGCAACGACCCGGTGTACGCCTGGTTGCCCGGTTCGGACAGTTACGTGCCCGTTACCGGCCAGTTGCTCGCGCAGATCCAGGGCGGTCAGTTCCGCTATTGATTCTGCCTATGGCAGCTTTCGACAAAAAAACCATGACAGTGGGGAACTCCCTCGCGACACTGGGCGCCTACTCTTCAGTACCCCAAGCCCTACCAGACAAGGAGCCCCCACATGTCGGACCACGCCAAACAAATGACTGACGACGAAGCCGCCGAATTTGCCGAACAGGTCTTCGACGTCGCGCGCAGAGGCGATGCCGCCTTGATGGCCGCGCTGCTGGCCAAGGGCTTGCCAGCCAACCTGCGTAACCATAATGGCGACACTTTGCTGATGCTGGCCGCTTACCACGGCCACGCCGACGCGGTAAAAGTGCTGCTGGAATTCAAGGCTGACCCGCAGATCGCCAATGACAAGCATCAACTGCCGATGGCCGGTGCGGCGTTCAAGGGCAATTTGCCCGTGGTCAAGGCGCTTGTCGAAGGCGGCGCGCCAGTTGACGCTTCATCCTCGGACGGGCGCACGGCGTTGATGATGGCCGCGATGTTCAACCGCGTCGAAATGCTCGACTACCTGCTCAGCCAGGGCGCCAACCCCAAGGCTATCGACGCCCAGGGCGCCACGGCACTGGCAGCGGCACAGACCATGGGTGCGGTGGATACGGCGGCGCAGTTGCAGAAACTGGTGTAGGCTACGCGCCCTCAAAAACCAGCCCGCCACAGGACCCTTTCATGAAAAACGCCCTCGTCGAACTCATCCGTAAAATCAGCGCCGGCGTCATGGGCGACGACGAGGTGGCGCACATCGCCGAGGAAGCGGCGCAGGCCTACGCCGACCCTGTGGCGTTTCTGGCGGCAAACCCGGACATCAACTACGACGATACTTTCTCGATTCCGTTGGGCGAGTGGGTGGTGGTCGGCAGCCTGCCGGACACCGTGCTGTTCCAGGCCGACACCTATGGCGACCTGTTTGCGCAGATCGTTGCATCGTTTGGTCCCGGCGTGGCGTTTAACCTCAAGCCCAAGCAACTGGCCAAGACCGAAGCCCTCACCGCGCTCAATCGTATCCAGATCCAGATGAGTGCCCTCAGCCCGGAAGACGGTGGCTATGTGTTGCTGAACTTCAGCCAGCCACTGGATGACGAGATCCAGGCCGTGCTGGTGTACGGCAACGACCTGCCGCGCGTGCTGGAACTGTGCGCCGAAGTCGGCATCAAGGGTGAACCGTCCCTGGAAGCCCTGCGGGTCGCGGTCCACGTCTGAAATAAAACGGAACCCCAGCCAGGGCTGGCTATCCTACAAGGGCATGCCCTTACTTAGGAGCGACACCATGGGTTCCACTTTCAACGGTTTGGTCGGGCTGATCATCCTCGCGCTGGATATCTGGGCGATCATCAATGTGTTCAAAAGCGGCGCAAGCACCGGTGCCAAGGTGCTGTGGATTCTGTTGATCCTGTTGCTGCCGGTACTGGGCCTGATTATCTGGGCGATCGCCGGGCCGCGGGGCAACATGCGCGTCTGAGCAGTCGATTCACTCAAGCTGGAGTGGGCACGGAAAATGTGGGAGGGGGCTTGCCCCCTCCCACAATGGTTTCAGCGAATGCCTTAATATTGTGTGTCGAAATATTCGCTGTACGAAATTTTCACATCTCATCCAAGACAATTCGCCGGCTTTATCTCCCTGCGACGGCTCTATCTCAAGCGCCGTCAGCGGCAGGATTGCGGCACGCGTTCAGTAATTAATAGCGTTGCCGGCAGTGATCGGGCACCATTTGCGCCACCGCGTTTACCGCCTACCCCAGCCAGCCTGGGCGAGGGTCGGACGCCACTGCACTCTTTCGCAACTTAAACTTCCAATGGGTCCTGAAACGACATGGCAAACCCGGACGCCCTGAATCAGCAGCGAGCTTCTAATCGCCTGCTGCAACCGACCGTCAAATCCCATCTGGCATACACGCTGCTTTGCGCGCTGGTCATGATGGTGATGTTCTCCCTGCTGCGCCTGGCGCTGCTGGCGTACAACCGCGAGATGATCCTCGACACACCGGCCTCGACCTTCCTCGAAGCGTTCGCCAACGGCTTGCGCCTGGACATTCGCCTGGTGGTGTACCTGGTAATCCCCTTGCTGCTGGCATTGTTCAGCGTGAGGGCCATGGCCGCGCGGGGGTTCTTCCGTTTCTGGCTGACCCTGGCCTCCAGCATCGCGCTGTTCCTGGGCCTGATGGAGATGGACTTCTACCGCGAATTCCACCAGCGCCTCAACGGTCTGGTCTTCCAATACGTGAAGGAAGACCCGAAAACCGTGATGAGCATGCTCTGGTACGGTTTCCCGGTGGTGCGCTACCTGCTGGCCTGGGCCGTGGGCACGCTGATCCTGAGCATGGCCTTCAAGGGCGCCGACCGCGCGACGCGCCCACGCGGCCCGTTCAGCGGCGGCAGTATTGGCACCCGCCAAGTGGCGCCGTGGTATTCGCGGATCGCGGTGTTTGTGGTGTGCCTGATGGTCGCCGTGGTCGCCGCCCGTGGCACCCTGCGCCAGGGCCCGCCGCTGCGTTGGGGTGACGTCTACACCACCGACTCGAACTTCGCCAACCAGTTGGGCCTCAATGGCACGTTGTCGCTGATCGCCGCAGCCAAGTCGCGCTTCTCCGAAGAGCGTTCCAACATCTGGAAGGCCACCCTCGAACAGTCGCTGGCCACCCAGACCGTGCGCGACATGCTGGTGCTGCCGCAAGAGAAGCTGGTGGATACCGACAATGCCGCTGTGCGCCGTGATTTCACGCCACCGGCCGAGAGAACCCTGCCGATCAAGAACGTCGTGGTAATCCTGTTGGAGAGCTTCGCCGGTCACTCGGTGGGCGCCCTGGGGCGTCCGGGCAATGTCACGCCGTACTTCGACAAACTGTCCAAGGAAGGCCTGTTGTTCGACCGCTTCTTCTCCAACGGCACTCACACCCACCAGGGTATGTTTGCCACCATGGCGTGCTTCCCGAACCTGCCGGGTTTCGAATACCTGATGCAGACCCCGGAAGGCAGCCACAAACTGTCGGGCCTGCCGCAGTTGCTCAGTGCGCGCAAATTTGACGATGTGTATGTCTACAACGGCGACTTCGCCTGGGACAACCAGTCGGGCTTCTTCAGCAACCAGGGCATGACCAACTTCATCGGCCGCAACGACTTTGTCGACCCGGTGTTCTCCGACCCAACGTGGGGCGTGTCCGACCAGGACATGTTCAACCGTGGCCTGGAAGAACTGAAAGCGCGTGAAGGCGGCAAACCGTTCTACGCCCTGCTGCAAACCCTGTCCAACCATACGCCGTATGCCTTGCCGACCCCGTTGCCGGTGGAGAAAGTCACCGACCGTGGCACCCTCAACGAGCATTTGACGGCGATGCGTTATTCCGACTGGGCCCTGGGCCAGTTCTTTGAAAAAGCCCGCAAGGAGCCGTACTTCAAGGAAACCCTGTTTGTGATCGTGGGCGACCACGGTTTCGGTAACGAGCAGCAGATCACCGAGATGGACCTGGGCCGCTTCAACGTGCCAATGCTGATGATTGCACCGGGCATGCAAGAGAAGTTCGGCGAGCGTGACCACACCGTGGGCACCCAGATCGACATCGTACCGACCATCATGGGCCGCCTCGGTGGCGACACCCTGCACCAGTGCTGGGGCCGTGACCTGCTCAACCTGCCGGAAGGCGACAAGGGCTTCGGCGTGATCAAACCTTCGGGCAGCGATCAAACCGTGGCGTTGGTCACCGGCGACCGTGTGCTGGTATTGCCTAAGGAAATGCCAGCGAAACTGTGGCAATACGAACTGGGCGCCGAGCCGACCGGTAAAGTGATTGCTGAATCGCCGGACGAGGCTGGGCTGAAACAGAAGCTCGAATCGTTCCTGCAGACCGCGACCAAAAGTTTGCTGGATAACACCGCCGGTGTTGTCGACGGTAAGCCGGACTAATCGCCCGGCAATAAAAAAGAGGCCTTCATGAAGGCCTCTTTTTTTTGCCCGGCGTTTATATCTTGCCGAGTAACAACAGAATCACCAGCACCACCAGGATGGCGCCGAGAATACCCGACGGCCCATAACCCCAGCTACGGGAGTGCGGAAACACCGGCAAGCCGCCGACCAGCAAGAGAACCAGGATGATGATTAAAATGAGGCTCATAGTTGTATTTCCTTATAGGCCTTGTGCAGGACTGGTTGTTTAACATTAGGCCCGCCGGTTTAATTGCGGACGTCTTAATAAATCCGACTGTGCCGCTTCGCAGAAAATTCCCTATTTTTTTAAAGCATTTTGGAAAGGCCCTTATTTCTTTTAATGCGTCGACAAATGCCGGCGCTTAGTTGAAAAAGATTGAACTTAGGCCGTGCCATGGCATCTGACCCGTCCCGCGGTTTGCTCAGGGCATTCATCAATTGGATGGTGCGTGGGTGTAGGAAAAACCTTCGCTACACTGCCGATCACTTCTTCCGTGAACCACAAGGCTATTTTCCTATGCAAAATCGCATGATGATCACCGGTGCCGGGTCCGGACTGGGTCGCGAAATCGCGCTGCGCTGGGCCCGCGAGGGTTGGCAGTTGGCCTTGTCGGATGTCAGCGAGCCAGGCTTGCAAGAAACCCTCAAGCGGGTGCGCGAGGCGGGCGGCGATGGGTTTGTCCAGCGTTGCGATGTGCGCGACTACAGCCAGCTCACCGCCTTTGCCCAGGCCTGCGAGGTCAAGCTGGGCGGGATCGATGTGATCGTCAACAATGCTGGCGTGGCCTCTGGCGGGTTCTTCGCCGAACTGTCCCTGGAAGACTGGGACTGGCAGATCGCAATCAACCTGATGGGCGTGGTCAAGGGCTGCAAAGCGTTCCTGCCGCTGCTGGAAAAGAGCAAAGGCCGCATCATTAACATCGCCTCAATGGCGGCGCTGATGCAAGGGCCGGCCATGAGCAACTACAACGTGGCCAAGGCGGGTGTGGTGGCGTTGTCGGAGAGTTTACTGGTGGAGCTCAAACAGCAGGAAGTCGGGGTTCACGTGGTGTGCCCGTCGTTCTTCCAGACCAACCTGTTGGACTCATTCCGTGGGCCGACCCCGGCGATGAAGGCGCAGGTGGGCAAGTTGCTGGAAAGCTCGCCGATCTCGGCGGCCGATATCGCGGACTACATTTATCAGCGGGTGGCCGAGGGTGAGTTCATGATCCTGCCCCACGAGCAAGGGCGGATGGCCTGGGCGTTGAAGCAGAAGAACCCGCAGTTGCTGTATGACGAGATGACCGTGATGGCTGACAAGATGCGCGCCAAAGCCCAGGCGATTAAGGGCTGATCGGTTTCTTGACTGGGCTCAGCGCAAAAAAATCATGTGGTCTGTCAGGCAAATTACCTACTTTTGTAGGTGATTCCTGATTTGACCGCAAGTCATTGTTGAGCATCACCCAAGCGCGCAAGGTCGGGGTCCTGTCACTCGAAAAGGACAACCGCCATGCTGGTCTTAAGCCGTGCCGTAGGCGAAATCATTTCCATCGGCGATGACATCGCCTTGCACATTCTCGAACTCAACGGTTCCCAGGTGAAATTCGGGGTCGAAGCCCCGGCCGGGGTGCAGGTCCATCGCGCCGAGGTGTACCAGAAGATCGTCGAACGCCAGGGCGCGGCCACTCATCCGGTGCCGGTGCCCAATCCCTGAACTGCCATTTCAGTCGAACAGATGCTTGGGCACGTCGTGTTTGAGCATCAACTGGCATTGCTCGCTGTCGGGGTCGAATACGATCAATGCCTGGCCCTTGGTCAGTGCCTGGCGCACGCGCAGTACGCGGGTTTCCAGGGGCGTTTCGTCGCCATTGTCGGTGCCGTCGCGGGTCACGAAGTCTTCGATGAGGCGGGTCAGGGTGTCGACTTCAAGTGCGTCGTAGGGAATCAGCATACAAGCCTCTGGGATTAAGTCCCGGCGATGCTACTGCGCCGGGACCGTTGTTGCCAGTGTCAGGACTTCTGGCCGACCAGGCTGTCCACCGACGGCACGCGGGTGTCGCTCTCCATCTGGGTCTCGTGCTCGAGCTGATGACTGAACCGGTCCAGTGACCCCTGCGCCGGTTGCGCGTCGCTGGCGAACACTGGCGGGCTGAGAATGTAAGCCGCCAACAAACGGCTCAGTGCCGCGAGGCTGTCGATGTGGGTGCGTTCGTAGCCATGGGTCGCATCGCAACCAAACGCCAGCAGGGCGGTGCGAATGTCGTGGCCAGCGGTGACCGCCGAGTGTGCATCGCTGAAGTAATAACGAAACAGGTCGCGGCGTACCGGCAGTTCGTTATCCGTCGCCAGGCGCAGCAGGTGACGCGACAGGTGATAGTCATACGGCCCGCCGGAATCCTGCATCGCCACGCTGACGGCATGCTCGCTGGAGTGCTGGCCGGGAGCGACCGGGGCGATGTCGATGCCGACAAACTCACTCACGTCCCAGGGCAGCGCGGCGGCCGCGCCACTGCCGGTTTCCTCGGTGATGGTGAACAGCGGGTGGCAGTCGATCAGTAAGGGTTCGCCGCTGTCGATGATCGCCTTGAGGGCGGCGAGCAGGGCGGCGACGCCGGCTTTGTCGTCGAGGTGGCGCGCGCTGATATGCCCGCTCTCGGTGAACTCGGGCAGCGGGTCGAACGCCACATAGTCACCGATGCCGATCCCCAGGGAATCGCAATCGGCGCGGGTGGCGCAGTACGCGTCCAGACGCAGCTCGACATGGTCCCAACTCACCGGCATTTCATCCACGGCGGTGTTGAACGCGTGCCCGGAGGCCATCAGCGGCAACACGCTGCCACGGATCACGCCGTTGTCGGTGAACAGGCTGACGCGGCTGCCTTCGGCAAAGCGGCTGGACCAACAGCCGACCGGGGCGAGCGTCAGGCGGCCGTTTTCCTTGATCGCGCGCACGGCGGCGCCGATGGTGTCCAAGTGCGCCGACACCGCGCGGTCGGGGCTGTTTTTCTGGCCCTTGAGGGTGGCGCGGATGGTGCCACGGCGGGTCATTTCAAAGGGGATGCCCAGCTCTTCCAGGCGTTCGGCGACATAGCGCACGATGGTGTCGGTAAACCCGGTCGGGCTGGGAATGGCGAGCATTTCCAGCAGCACTTTTTGCAGGTAGTTGAGATCCGGTTCGGGGAGGGGTCGGGTCATGGAAACTCCTGATGGGGTGAGGGCATCGATGGTTTCGATGAGGGGTTGGAGCGGCGATGGCGTCGCTCCAGACAATCCGTCTTTCAAGCGCTCGGCTGGCTGTGCGGAAACAACAAATCCACAAACCGCTCTGCCGTCGGTTGCGGTTCATGATTGGCCAGCCCGGCCCGTTCGTTGGCTTCGATAAACACGTAGTCCGGTTGATCGGCCGCCGGCACCATCAGGTCGAGGCCGACCATCGGGATGTCGAGGGCACGCGCGGCGCGCACGGCGGCGTCGACCAGCGTCGGATGGAGGGTCCCGGTGACGTCTTCCAGGCAGCCGCCGGTGTGCAGGTTGGCGGTTCGGCGCACGGCCAACTGCACGCCACTGGGGAGGATGCTGGAGTAGTCATAACCGGCCGCGTGCAGGGTGCGCTCGGTTTCGGCGTCCAGGGGGATTTTGCTTTCGCCGTCGGTGGCGGCCTGGCGACGACGGCTTTGCGCCTCGATCAGGGCGCGGATGGAATGCTGGCCGTCACCGACCACTTCGGCCGGGCGGCGGATCGCTGCGGCGACGACCTCGAAGCCGATCACCAGGATGCGCAGGTCCAGGCCTTCGTGGAAGCTTTCGAGCAAGACCCGGCTGTCGAACTGGCGCGCCGCTTCAATCGCCTGTTGCAGCTCTTCGATGGTCTGCAGATCCACCGCCACGCCTTGGCCTTGTTCGCCATCGAGCGGTTTGACCACGACACGCTGGTGTTCGTCGAGGAACTCCAAGTTGTCATCGGCGCTGCCTGCCCGTTGTTGCGCCGGCAGTTTCAGCCCGGCGGCGTTGAGCACCTTGTGGGTCAGGCTTTTGTCCTGGCACAAGGTCATGCTGATGGCGCTGGTCAGGTCGCTCAACGATTCACGGCAGCGCACGCGTCGGCCGCCATGGCTGAGGGTGAACAGGCCGGCATCGGCGTCGTCCACGTGCACGTCGATGCCACGACGATGGGCTTCTTCGACGATGATCCGTGCGTAGGGGTTGAACCCCGCCTGCGGGCCCGGGCCGAGGAACAGCGGCTGGTTGATGCCGTTCTTGCGCTTGATCGCAAAGGTGGTCAGGGCACGAAAACCGAGCTTGGCATACAGGCTCTTGGCCTGGCGGTTGTCGTGTAGCACCGACAGGTCCAGGTAGCTCAGGCCACGGCTCATGAAGTGTTCCACCAGGTGGCGCACCAGCACTTCGCCGACGCCGGGGCGCGTGCAGTGCGGGTCGACCGCCAGGCACCACAGGCTGCAACCGTTTTCCGGGTCGTGGAAGGCTTTCTGATGGTTGAGGCCCATCACGCTGCCGATCACCGCGCCGCTGTCTTCGTCCTCGGCCAGCCAATACACCGGGCCGCCCTCGTGACGGGGCGTCAGGCGTGCGGCGTCGACCGGTAGCATGCCGCGTCCCTGGTAGAGCTGGTTGACCGCCTGCCAATCGGCCTCGGTGTGGACGCGGCGAATACGGAAGCCACGAAACACGCGGGTCGATGGACGATAGTCAGAGAACCACAAGCGCAAGGTGTCGGACGGGTCGAGGAACAGTTGCTGCGGATCGATCCCCAGGATCTGCTGAGGCGCGGCCACGTACAGCGCGATGTCGCGCTCGCCGGCCTGCTCGTTGAGCAGCTCCTCGGCCAGGCTGGCGGGGTCGGGAAACGTGTGGCCGATCAACAATCGGCCCCAGCCGCAATGCACCGCGATCGGCTCGGCGGCCAGTGGGCTGCCGTCTTCGGCCAGGCGCGCTTGCAGGCGCTCGTAGGTGGGCGCCTGGCCCTTGAGCAAGCGTTGGCTATAAGCCGCTGCGAGAGGTTTCATCGATCAGATTCCTTGTTCGCTGAGCCACAGGTTCAGCGCCGCCAGTTGCCACAGCTTGGAGCCGCGCAGCGGGGTGAGTTGACCTTGCGGGTCGGTGAGCAGGCGGTCGAGCATGGCCGGATTGAACAGGCCACGATCCTGGCTTGGGTCCAGCAGCAGCTCGCGGACCCAGTTCAAGGTGTCGCCCTGCAAATGCTTGAGGCCGGGCACCGGGAAGTAACCCTTCTTGCGGTCGATGACTTCACTCGGGATGACCCGGCGCGCCGCTTCCTTGAGGACCTGCTTGCCGCCGTCGGGCAATTTGAATTTGCCCGGTACGCGGGCCGACAGTTCCACCAGGCGGTAGTCGAGAAACGGTGTGCGCGCCTCCAGGCCCCAGGCCATGGTCATGTTGTCGACGCGTTTGACCGGGTCGTCCACCAGCATCACCGTGCTGTCCAGGCGCAGGGCCTTGTCCACGGCGGCGTCCGCGCCCGGCATCGCGAAATGCTCGCGCACGAAGTCGCCGGCCGCGTCATTGGCAGTCAGCCATTTCGGCGTGACGGTGGCCGCGTAGTCGTCATAGCTGCGGTCGAAAAACGCCTCGCGGTACGCCGCATACGGATCGCTGGCGCCGTCCACTGGCGGGTACCAGTGGTAACCGGCGAACAGTTCATCGGCGCCCTGGCCGCTTTGCACCACTTTGCAGTGCTTGGCCACTTCCCGTGACAGCAGGTAAAAGGCGATGCAGTCGTGGCTGACCATCGGCTCGCTCATGGCGCGGAACGCCGCTGGCAGTTGCTCGATGATCTCGTGCTCGGCGATGCGCAGTTGATGGTGACGGGTGCCGTAGTGCTTGGCGATCAGGTCCGAGTATTGGAACTCGTCGCCGCGTTCGCCGCCGGCGTCTTCAAAGCCGATGGAGAAGGTCGACAGGTCCTGCACGCCGACGTCACGCAGCAGGCCGACGAGCAGGCTCGAATCGACGCCGCCGGACAGCAGCACGCCCACGTCCACGGCGGCGCGTTGGCGGATGGCCACGGCTTCGCGGGTGCTGTCGAGTACGCGGTCGGTCCAGTCTTCGAGGGTCAGGTGCTGCTCATCCTCACGCGGGCCGTAGGGCAGGGTCCACCAGGTTTTCTGCTCGATGTTGCCGTTGGCGTCGATCCGCATCCAACTGGCCGGCGGCAGTTTCTCGATGCCGGCCAGCAGCGTGCGCGGCGCGGGCACCACGGCGTGGAAGTTCAGGTAATGGTTGAGCGCCACCGGATCGAGGATCGGGTTGATATCGCCGCCCTTGAGCAGTGCCGGCAACGTCGAGGCAAAGCGCAGGCGCTGGCCGGTGCGCGACAGGTACAGCGGCTTCACGCCGAGACGGTCACGCGCAATAAATAGGCGCTGGGCATCGCGCTCCCAGATGGCAAACGCAAACATGCCGTTGAGCTTGGGCAGCAGGGCTTCGCCCCAGGCGTGGTAGCCCTTGAGCAGCACCTCGGTGTCGCCGCCGGAATAGAAGGCGTAGCCCAAGGCTTCCAGCTCTTGGCGCAGTTCGGGGAAGTTATAGATCGCGCCGTTGAAGGCCAGGGACAAACCCAGCTGCGCATCGACCATCGGTTGGGCAGAACCGTCCGACAGGTCCATGATTTTCAGGCGCCGATGGCCCAGGGCAATCGGCCCTTGGGCATGGAAGCCCCAGGCGTCGGGGCCGCGTGGGGCCAAGTGATGGGTGATGCGCTCAATCGCAGCCAGGTCGGCAGGTTGGGCATCGAAACGTAGTTCTCCAGCTAATCCGCACATAGATTCCTTACCGGTTTTTCCGTTGGGGAGGGTCAACACTCAATACGCCCAAAGGGCGCGTACCCAGAAACTGACACGGGCAAATCAGTGGAGTTTTAGAACAATCTGTTATAAGGCAAAGAGCCTTGACTGCTCGGACACGACCCAGCGCCGCGCGTGGCGGCGGATTCACGGGCGGTAAATAGGGCTGGTAAACATACCAATTTTGCGCGGCTTGCCGTTGTGGACCGGCTATTTGAAGAGGGCCAACAGTGTGCCGCTCGGGCGCTTGACCGCGCCGTTGTTATGACCCGCTAGTGCCGCGGATCAATGCACGCAAGGCAAATCGATTCGGATGGCAGGCGTCGGCCACGCTTTTGGGCAGCGGCAAGGGTTCATCGTCCAGCCAGGCCGCCAGCAATTCGGCGCACAGCGGCGCAGTCACCAGGCCGCGCGAGCCGTGGCCGCTGTTGATGTACACGCCGTCGAGCCACGGGCACGCGGCCTCGGGGACCTGGCGGGCATCCTTGCGCAGCGCGGCGTAGGCCTGGTCGAAGAGGGCGTGATCGGCCAGCGGCCCGACAATCGGCAGGTAGTCCGGGCTGGTGCAGCGGAACGCGGCGCGACCTTCGAGTTGATCGGCGGCGAGGGCGTCGGCGCCCAAGCGGTGTGCCAGGTCGACGGAGATTTCCCGCAGCATCTCCAGGTTGCCGACATGCTCGGCGACTGTCGGCGCCAGGTGGTCACTCTTGAAGTCGAAGCTGGCACCCAGGGTGTGTTCGCCGAGGCGCGCCGGGGCCACATAGCCTTCGGCACAGACCACGGTGGCCAGCGCCTGGCTGTCTGGGGTTTGCGCCAGGCGGGTGATTTGCCCGCGAATGCGCTTGAGGGGCAGCTCGGCGCTGAACGGGAACCGCTTGATCTCGGCCGCGCCGGCCAGCACCACCACCGTGGCGCTGGCCAGCAGGGTGTCGCCGGCGAGGGCTTGCCATTGCCCTTCAACCCGTTGCAACTCAAGGGCCTCGTGATGCGTCAGCACGTTGATCAACGGGTGCCGGGCTTGCCATTCGCACAAGGCCGGCGGATGTACCCAACCGCCCTCGGGGAAAAACAGCCCGCCGTGTTCCAGCGCCACACCGGCGCGCGCTTGGGCCTGGGCCTGGTCCAACTGATGCAGCAGGCCTGGGGCAAACGCCGCGGCCAACTGGGCCTGGCGCTCGGCCTCCTTGGCGTTGAATGCCAGTTGCAGCACGCCGCAACCGTCCCAGTCGACGCCCCTGTGCAGGTGTTCGAGCAGGCGCCGGGTGTGGCCGAACCCGCTCAAAATCAATTGCGAAAGGGCCGTGCCATGGGCCGACAACTTGAGGTACAGCACCCCTTGCGGGTTGCCCGAGGCTTCCTCGGCCAGGCGGGCATGGCGTTCCAGCAGGCTGACGTTCCAGCCGCGTGCGGCGAGGCTGGCCGCCGTGGTGCAGCCGGCCAGGCCGCCGCCGATCACCAGGGCGCTGCGCTCACCGCGCAGCGGCACCGGGCGCGCGAACCACGGTTTGCTCACGGCTGGCAACGGCGTTTCGGCCGGCCAGCCGAGGAATTCACCGCGCAGGATTTCCCATTTATGGCCGATGCCCGGCGTGCGCTTCATCTTGAACCCGGCGGCATTGATCAGGCGTCGCACCCAGCCGGTGCTGGTGAAGGTGCTGATGGTCGATCCCGGGGCCGCCAGGCGTGCCAGTTCGGCAAACAGCTCGGCGGTCCACATGTCCGGGTTTTTCGCCGGGGCGAAGCCGTCGAGGAACCACGCGTCGATCTGCGCATCCAGCTGCGGCAACTGCTCCAGGGCGTCGCCGATCAGCAGGGTCAAGGTCACGCGGCCGTTATCCAGCACCAGGCGCTGGAAGCCTGGGTGGATGGCGATGTACTGCGCCAGCAATTGCTCGGCGAACGGCTGCAGTTGCGGCCAGAGCAGCAGGGCGCGTTGCAGGTCGGCGTGGCTCAGCGGGTACTTTTCCACGCTGACAAAATGCAGGCGTGCACCGGCCACCGCGTGTTGTTCGAACAGTTGCCAGGCGCAGAGAAAATTCAGCCCGGTGCCAAACCCGGTTTCGCCAATCACCAGGCGCCCACCCGCCGGCAAGGCCGCAAACCGTGCCTGCAAACGGTTCTGTTCGAGGAACACATAGCGGGTTTCTTCAAGGCCCGACTGGTCGGAAAAGTACACATCGTCGAAGACCCGCGAATGCGGGCGACCTTGGTCATCCCAGTCGAGCTGGGCGTGGGTTACAGGGTTCATGGGCGACTCGGCAAAGGCAAGGCGGCCATTCTAGCCGATCAACCGGCAATGAATTGATCCATGGCAAGCGAGCGTGGAATTTCCTGCCGCGTGTTGCTGCCCAATCCGCTAGTCTTGAGCCATCTTGAAACGGAGCTGCTCATGTTCGAATCCGCTGAAATCGGTCATGCCATCGACAAAGACACTTACGACGCCGAAGTGCCGGCCTTGCGCGAAGCCTTGCTCGAAGTGCAGTACGAGCTGCAACAGCAGAAACGTTTCCCGGTGATCATCCTGATCAACGGCGTCGAAGGCGCCGGCAAGGGCGAGACGGTCAAGCTGCTCAACGAATGGATGGACCCGCGCCTGATCGAAGTGCGCACCTTCGACCAGCAGACCGACGAAGAACTGGCGCGTCCGCCGGCCTGGCGATACTGGCGGCAGTTGCCCGCGAAAGGCCGCATGGGGGTCTTCTTTGGCAACTGGTACAGCCAGATGCTGCAAAGCCGCGTACAGGGCGAAATCAAGGACGCGCGGCTCGATCAGGGCATCGCCGGCGCTGAGCGCCTGGAGAAGATGTTCTGCGATGAAGGCGCGCTGATCTTCAAGTTCTGGTTTCACCTGTCCAAGAAACAGATGAAGGCGCGGCTCAAGGCCCTGGCCGACGACCCGCTGCACAGTTGGCGGATCAGCCCGCTGGACTGGCAGCAGTCCAAGACCTACGACAAGTTCGTCCACTTCGGCGAACGCATCCTGCGCCGCACCAGCCGCGACTACGCGCCCTGGCATGTGATCGAAGGGGTCGACAGCAATTACCGCAGCCTCACCGTGGGCAAGATTCTGCTCGAAGGCCTGCAAAACGCCTTGAGGCAACCCAAGGGCAAAGTCAGCGGCATGAACCCGGCGCCGTTGCCGGCGGCCGTGGACCAAGTGAGCCTGCTCAACAGTCTCGACATGACCTTGAGCCTGGAAAAAGACGATTACGAAGAGCAATTGATCACTGAACAGGCGCGTCTTTCCGGCCTGATGCGTGATAAACGCATGCGCAAGCACGCCCTGATCACGGTATTTGAAGGTAACGATGCGGCCGGCAAAGGTGGGGCGATCCGACGGGTAGCGGCGGCCCTCGATCCCCGCCAGTACCATATCATCCCGATCGCCGCGCCCACCGAAGACGAGCGCGCTCAGCCTTACCTGTGGCGCTTTTGGCGGCAGATTCCGGCACGGGGCATGTTCTCCGTGTTTGACCGCTCCTGGTACGGCCGTGTGCTGGTGGAGCGCATCGAAGGCTTCTGCACCCCGGTGGACTGGATGCGCGCCTATGGCGAGATCAATGATTTCGAAGAGCAACTGCGCGACGCCGGGGTGATCGTGGTCAAGTTCTGGCTGGCCATCGACAAGGATACCCAACTGGAGCGCTTCCAGGCCCGCGAATCAATCCCGTTCAAACGCTTCAAGATCACCGAGGACGACTGGCGTAACCGTGACAAATGGGACGAATACCGTGCCGCCGTCGGCGATATGGTCGACCGCACCAGTACCGAGGTTTCACCGTGGACCCTGGTAGAAGCCAATGACAAGCGCTGGGCGCGGGTCAAGGTGTTGCGCACTATCAACCTGGCGTTGGAGGAGGCGTTCGCCAAGTCCGACAAGCACGACCAGAAAGGCAAGAAGAAGTAGGCCTATAGACGGGGTGAATGATCGTCGCGGTTGGGCAGGCCTGGATCTATCCTCGATCCATCTCCCAACAACGACAAGATCGAGGTAGCCCCATGCGTGAAGTAGTGATCGTCGACAGCGTGCGAACCGGCCTGGCCAAATCCTTTCGCGGCAAGTTCAACCAGACCCGGCCGGATGACATGGCGGCCCATTGCGTCAACGCGCTGCTCGTGCGCAATGGCATTGACCCGGCGACGGTGGAGGATTGCATCGTCGGTGCGGGCTCCAACGAGGGCGCCCAGGGCTACAACATTGGGCGCAACGTCGCGGTGCTGTCGCAACTGGGCACCGGTACGGCAGGGATGACCCTCAACCGTTTCTGTTCCTCAGGCTTGCAGGCGATTGCCATCGCGGCCAACCAGATCGCCTCGGGCTGCAGCGATATCATCGTCGCTGGCGGCGTCGAGTCCATCAGCCTGACCATGAAAAGCGTCAACACCGACAACCTGATCAACCCGCTGCTCAAAGCGCAGGTGCCGGGCCTCTATTTTCCCATGGGCCAGACCGCCGAAATCGTCGCGCGCCGCTATAACGTCAGCCGCGAGGACCAGGACCGGTATGCCCTGCAAAGCCAGCAGCGCACCGCCCAGGCCCAGGCCGATGGTTTGTTCGACGATGAAATCGTGCCGATGGTGGTCAAGTACAACGTCGAAGACAAAAATACCGGCGCAGTGCAGGTACTCGACGGCGTAGTCGACCGCGACGACTGCAATCGCCCCGACACCACCCTGGCCAGTCTCCAGGGCTTGAAACCGGTGTTTGCCGAAGACGGCTCGGTCACCGCGGGCAACTCCTCGCAATTGTCCGACGGCGCCTCGATGACGCTGGTGATGAGCCTGGAAAAAGCCCTGGCACTGGGGCTCAAGCCCAAGGCGTTTTTCCGTGGCTTTACCGTGGCCGGTTGCGAGCCGGACGAGATGGGCATCGGCCCGGTCTTCTCGGTGCCCAAGTTGCTCAAGGCCAAGGGCTTGCAGGTGGCGGATATCGACCTGTGGGAGCTCAACGAAGCGTTTGCTTCCCAATGCCTGTACGCCCGCGACCGCCTGGAAATCGACAATGCCAAATACAACGTCAACGGCGGCTCGATCTCCATTGGCCACCCGTTCGGCATGACGGGTTCGCGGCAAGTTGGGCATCTGGTGCGTGAGTTGCAGCGGCGTAATCTGCGCTATGGCGTCGTCACCATGTGCGTGGGCGGCGGCATGGGGGCGACCGGGCTGTTTGAAGCTGTGCGCTGAGTCCGCTGTGGGGCTGGCTTGCCTGCGATAACGGGGGTTTGGCTGACACTCCATTATCGCGAGCAAGCCAGCCCACATTTGAATGGCGGCGTATCCCAATCTGTGTCCTTGCCCCTAGAATGCCTGTTCCACTTCCTTTGGCTTCTGGGGCGCGCATGCACATCTCTTCCGGCCGCTGGGTCTACGGCTTTTGCTTGACCCTGCTGACCGCGCTGCTCTGGGGCATTCTCCCGATCAAACTCAAGCAAGTGCTGCAAGTGATGGA